>CEWA01055226.1_pt1 | contig 18557 bp, 22 predicted proteins | sample 530361 | NCBI WGS metagenome assembly CEWA01 (sample SAMEA2620000, study PRJEB7988) | marine metagenome | biome: marine biome (ENVO:00000447); feature: surface water layer (ENVO:00002042); material: "saline water (ENVO:00002010), including plankton (ENVO:xxxxxxxx)" | depth 5 m
TTTGGTGCAGTAAATCCAAACCAATGAGCTACCATTAAACCAGCAAAGACCAACATCATAATTGGTCGCCAGTTTCTTTGTAAGAATCCTCCCTGTGCTTCTATTTGTATAGTTTTCGCAGCACCTTCTAGCTCTGCTAGTTCTCCTGCGATAATCTTTTCTTGTACTTTAGCTTTAAGTTTGTCAGCCTCTCCCTTATTATCGACAACTTTATCAATAGTTTTAAAGACTGCTCCAGCGACAGGTCCGAGTAAGTTAAGCATTTGAGTTCTCCATTATTGATGCCAGAGATTTTGCTCTGTTGGGTGTTTGATTTGCCCATCTCGAGTCTAACATTTCTGCTGCACATTCAGAATACCTTTGTTCTTTAAGATTAGATAAAGCACCTTTAAATTTAGATACACCACCTTCGCCCATTTGGAACACCATCTCAATAATAACTTCCCTAGCTGTATCATTAATATCATAGCCATCAAGAATCCTCGAAGCACCATCAACTGCATTTTGAAAATCACTCTCAAATAAAGCATCCCATCCTGCTCGGTCTGTCGGTATATCTTCTCCAGGTATAATCTTATGTCCATACCCACCAGTTTCAAATCCCAGTGTATCTTTGTACACAGTTTCACAATATCCTTCATGTTCTTTAATCCTCTCTTTTAAATCAGTATACATCATAATTTTTTGTTGAACAGAATCCTGTCAAAAACAAATCCTTTTCTTCTCTCAAAGTATATTTAAAATTATCCATATATGCAAGGCACTGTGGAACTGTATCGAATGGCATAGTTAGGGGTTCTGCTATACACACTTCATTTAATGGTGAATTTAGCGACTGCACACAGGCAATCAAAATAAGATATACCTTCATATTTAATAAAGTATAGAGATAACCATAGCTAGTAAATTAGAAAATACTAAGAATCCTACGGTCCACATGACTCTTTTAATCATGCCTATATCTGTTTCTATATGTTTGAGATGATTAGATTTGATAATCTCGATATCCTTTTTAATTAATAGGATATCTTTTTCTAACTTATTTATCTTTTCCGATTGACTGGGCATTAGATAGTCCTGCTGAATCTAATTGAACTTTTTCTTGTATAGATAATTGTTCACTAATTGATTTTTCTATTGATGAAGCATACTCAGCTTTAGCTTTCTGCATCAACACAACATCATCTACAGTCATGTTGTTTTTCTCTTCTCTTAACTTAGCATTTTTTTCATGTGCTAAATCAAGTCTATCTAATAAAAACTTGTTATGTGTTCTTAGTTCTCTTACTTCTTTTTTTATAGATCTAAGTTCTTTTTGTACTTCTGCTAATGTAGCCATTATGATGGTTTTTTTATTGACTGAATAAATTCTTTACCCTGTATAGTTTTTATCTCTGCTTCAACTTCAGCACAAGTTATTTGTACAGAATCTGACATATTTCTCAACATTTCTCTTTTAGATTTAAGACAGTCGTGAACTGATGGCATAATTGTATGCTCAATCAAAACGCCTTGACTTACTAATAATAATGCTATGACTGTTTTAATGACCATTGTTTCTAATTTTATCTTTTAATTCTTCAATATCAATAAGGGCTTTTTCCATATCAGTTTGTAATCTCATAATGTTTACTTTGTTATGTGCCATGTTTTCTAAATCTTCTGACATACCTTCTACTTGTCCAGCTATAAATTCTAATAGCATAAACTGTTCTTGATCTATAGGAGTTTGATCTGCGTTCTTAACAAGATCAGCCTCAAATAATGTAGCTCTAGTTTCTATATTGTTTAGTCTTTCTATAATACCAAAGTATGCCCAAACAGCAGTAGCTGTAGCTCCTAATAAACCAATAAGATTCTTAAGAGGTAAGCCTATCTCTGTCTTTTCAGAAAGAGAAGGCATTACCTACAGATACATTCCCCATTACAGTATTCACACATGGTCTACTCCTTTGGGTATTTATCTTTGACTGCTTGAATTGTAGTTTTCCAACCATCAATGCCATTATGAAAAATGTCATCAAGTTGATCTACAACAGCTGGGTACTCAGCAGCTCTATCTCTTTGATACTGATTGTTATCGTATTCAGTCTGTAACTCAGCTTTTTTTGCTGATACTTCTGCCCATGTAAATAACTGTGGTCCAAAAACAGCTGTACCATTTTCATCTGCACCAGTTACATATTTTACATTAGCTTCGTACTCAGCTTGATTGCTGGGTTCGCCTGATACTACAAACTCTGCATCGTCTTTGAGAGCTTTGATTGCACTTGCTATGTCTGTCATTGTTTTTCTCCTTTAAATTTCATTATGCTAGTACCTCCATAGCTATGAAAGCCCAGTCAGCTTCATCATTATTAGCTGTAACTGTTTGACCTTCACCTTTAAAATAAACTTTGTATTCAATAAGTGAAGTGGTGTTAGGTGAATCTAAATATTGCATATACACTAATGATTTACTATTAGCCACTCTAGTTTGGTCAGAGAAAAAACCATCTGTACCATCACCTAAATTAACTGCACTGCTTCCACTAGGATCTCTATAAATAGTTGCGATAAATTCTTGATCGGTTGCAGTTTTATTCATAAAAGCTATTGAAACATAAATCTTAGAAGTAGTTGCAGTTGGAGTAATAGTTACTGAAATAGGAGCTTCTACAAAACTTGTTGATGTAGTTGAAACTCCACCATTACCACTATTTTGAACTACTTGACCAATCTTACCTGTATCAATACCACTAGGCAAAGCAGTAACAGAACTGATTGATTGATTATTTAATCTGATTAACGCCATTATGCTAGTACCTCCATAGCTATTATAGTTGAAACTTCTGGATCACTATATCCACCAGTATTTGCTGGCATATTTAAAGTCCATGCTCCAGCATTAGTTTTTATTTGCATTTTATATTGGACAGCTGAACTAGTGTTAGGTGAATCTAATACCACCATTGGTTGAGGTTGTGTATAGTAAGCAGATTGTCCGTCTGACGGCCATCTGCTTACTATCAAAGGATCAGATATAACATCAGAACCAGCAGTATTATTTCTAATTTTCATGTAAACATTTGCACTTCCTGTATTACAACCCAGTCTTGGATAAAACATTAATAATACTTTACTAGATGTAGCCGAAGGTGTGATTGTAATATCCATTCCTACACTTACATAACTTGTAGAACTTGATGTTTCTGTATTAGTTTTATGTACATTAATTACTTGACCAATCTTTCCACCAGCAATAGTAGCACTACCCCCTAGTGATACTGCACTACCATTAAGAGTAATTGAAGAATTGGCTAATTTAGCATTGGTTACAGCACCACTGCCTAACTTCGCTTCTGTAATAGCTCCGTCTGCTACAGTCGTAATTAATCCTGTACCATAATGCAGTATCCAATCACAAGTATCACTAGATGCTACTGTGGTATCAAAGGTAATCGTAGATCCACTAACAGTAAAGTTTCCTTGCTGTACCACACCACTAATACTAATCAATAAGTTGTTAGCACTAGAAGGTACAAAGTTTGTTGATGATTTCTGTAAGGTGTAACTTGCTGATCCATTAAATGTTAAGTTATCCAGTACCTCTACATTAGATATGTTTTCTGTTCCTCTACCTATATATGCCATTATGCCTCTGGTCTTTCTGGAAATTCCACAGCTTCAACATCTTCTACTGTAGTTAATCCGTTAGTAATATCTCTTAATGCTTGTCTGTAATCTGTCATTTCAGCAGTCATAGTTTGGTCAGACAAGGCTAAGTAATCTGTTTGTGCTAGTAGGTTATTTCTTTTACTTCTAAGTTCAGAAATACTTATTTCAAATTCTTGTTCTGCTGTTAGAGGTGGTATTTCAGAAATAATAGGTAAGTTATTTGAGTCAAAAGTTAATTCATGGTTAGGGGGTAATTCTTGAAAGAAAGCTGACACCCTAGCATCAGTCATAGGTATAGCAGTTGAAGGAACTTTTTCTGGATTTTGTTCGTGTATTTCGTTTCTTATAGCTGTATCGTAATATCTCATAATTAACTCCAAGTTCCTATTGCAAGTAATGACAGTCCTTGAGCATTACTTGTACTATTTATACTCTGTGTTACATAGTTGGTTGTAGTGCTATTAATACTAACTGCCTTTGCACTTATAGCATTATAATGACCTCCATTTACTTGAGCTATAACACGAGGAGCTGCATTAAAAGCTAATGGATATGTCCAAGTTCCAGCAGTGCTTGTATAAAAATTACCTGCACTTGGTCCTTGATTTTGTGCAGATGTTGATTTATCAACATGACATATTAGTGTTCCGTCTGCAAATTTAACATAATATCCATTAGAGTTACTTCCCTTACTAACAATGTCAGTGCCACTTTTTTGTGGCATAGCTGTAAAATTATATGTTTCACTTAAATCTAATTTTGTATTGTCCACTGCATCATCAGCTATTTTAGCTGTTGATATTGCTGTATCATCTATTCCTAGTGTTGGTATTTTAGATAATGGCATTAGGCTAGTACCTCCATTAGTGTTATAAAAGATGATTCTGAATTTTGTTGAAATCTTGCAGTTCCATTATTAGTTGTAGTTTCTGCCGCTCCTTGTGTTTTGTAGGTTAAAGAACTTGTTGAACTTGGAGTATCTAAATAGTTTGTAGCGACTAATCCACCATTTTTCACTGAGCTTACTCCCCCCGCTTCGACCCACATTAATCTATTCCATTCAGCATTTGCAAGACCACTTCCATCTCTAAGTATTCTAAATCTAGACCTTCCATACTCACTATCTCTATCAGTAACTAATGTTTGAGAAATTATAATTAACACTTTACTTGAAGTGCTAGTAGGGGTAATCGAAGCTGTTAATCCTGTATCTGTAAAAGTACTTGTTGTTACATTCACTGCTGTAGAAGTTGAACCATGAACCACTTGACCAATCTTACCTAATGGTCCAGATAATTTAGCATTAGCAATAGAACCAGCTAACATATCATTTGTTACTGATCCTGTAGCTGGAGCTTGTGTTCCAATACTTTTACCTAAGTAAATACAATACATACTATCACTAGATGTAATAGCAGAGGCTAATGTTAAAGTTGTACCAGATATTGTATATGCAGTAGTAGGCTCTTGTCTGACATTATTTAAAAATAATGCAATATCATTAACAGAACCAACTGTATGATCTAAAGTATAAGTAGCTGTAGCAGATGTACTAAATGTCTGCTTATCTATACTTATAAAAGTATCTTGAGGTTGTACTCCAATATATGCCATTATGTACTAATTGCGTCTACATAAGATACAAGAACGTCTACTGCACTAGCTGTATCAGCATAGGCTTTTACGACATCTGCACTCTGTATGACAATCTTACTCCCAGAATCTATAAGTTCTAAAGAACCCCCTGTAGGTAGAGGTGCATCTTTAATTACAAAATAATCTGTTCCACCAGAACTAATTAAAACACTCACAGTTACTGCTGTTGTATGTTTATTTACACATCTAATAGATACTATTGCATCATCACTATTAGATGTAACTAGTGTCGTAGGTGAACCAGATGAGTTTGAGATTGAACTTGCATATGATCTTTCAAAGTCTTGTGCCATCTATTTCTCCTTTACAATGCGATAGACATAGCTGTCGCAAATCCTTTCGTTGCAAATCCACTAGTATCAACAGCCACAATAGCGTTCCAAGCAGATCCATTATAATATTTAAGTTCATTACTAGAAGTATTAAAGTATAAATCTCCTGCGTTCAAGGCATCTCCATCATTATCTTGTGTTGGATCAGATGACTTAGCTCCTAAATAGGTATCATCAAAGTTATCAGCAGATGCAGCGGCAGCGGCAGCACTAGCAGCAGCATTAGTCGCTGATGTAGCGGCTTCTGATGCTTTAGTTGTAGCTGTACTTGCTTGTGTTGTTGCTGTCGTAGCTGATGTAGCAGCCTCTGTAGCTTTGGTTGTAGCAGTTGTAGCTTGAGTCGTAGCTGTCGTTGCAGAGGTAGCAGCATTACTTGCAGATGTTGATGCTTCACTTGCTTTAGTCGTTGCTGTGGTAGCAGAACTTGCAGCAGATGTTGCAGATGATGCTGCGTTAGTTGCACTGGTACTTGCCTCACTAGCCTTAGTAGTTGCAGTTGTGGCAGAACCACTAGCACTAGTAGCTGAACTGGCAGCCGCTGTCGCAGAACTGGCTGCATTAGTGGCAGAAGTTGCCGCTTCTCCAGCTTTGGTAGTTGCTGTAGTCGCATGACCAGATGCAGTAGTTGCACTTGATGCGGCAGCTGTAGCTGAACTAGCAGCATTTGTAGCTGACGTAGTAGCTGATGCCGCATCTACTATTAAATCATATTTAGCACTATTAGCATTGGTAGTTAATGGTTGGCTACCAGTTGATGTATGTGCAGTATTAACAAAAAATATATTACCTGTAGATGTATCTTTAACTAAATCTCTAACTTGATAACTAGTAGAAGCTGCCCAGTTACCTTTGTTTGTACCTAGTTCTTGATTAGCTAATAATGCAGTTGCATCTGAGTTTACAGATAATACTCTATTAGCTACTAAATCTGGTAGGTCTACATTAAATCCTGTAGTTGTAGTAACAGGATATTGTAGTGTTCTAGCAAACTGTTCTTCTAATTGTTGCATCATAGCAACAATCTTATCTAGTTCTGTATTAAGAGTTTGTATTGGGAAGTTACCAGATACAGGAAAGTCAGATGTTCTAGATATAGCTAGATCTCTAACTATAGTAATCTTATCATTCAGGGTAGCACCTGATCCTCCTAATGTTATAGATCCCCCACCTGTAACACCTGCACCAGTAACGCTGTATTGTGATGCAGATGAAGGTGAGTTGTTGTAAGTAAGGAGTGTCGTACCGTTGTAAACTTTTAAGTCTGCTACATTAAAAAATTCAAAATTGACAGCAAATGTAGTCTGTCCAGACGTAGCTGTATATTGTATTCTAGGTGTTGTATCACTGATTTGTAGTGCCATTTAAAATCTCAAACCTTTTTCTATTTTATCGAATATACTATCCAAATACCATATATTGTTTAATGGCACAAGTTTTCTTATTCTTCTAGCAGTATGATGTGTATGTCTACCTCTACCCCAGTCATATAGTATCTGTGCAGTTATTCCTATTGTACTTGCTACTGGTGTTATACTACCAGCTTTACTTGTTAATGAAGTACCATATGGTCTACCTTCACCTAATAATGGTCTTAATCCTAAGTTATTATCTGATAAAGATTCTAATATTCTATTAATATCACCAAATATACCAAATACTCCACCTCTTTCAGCACCATCTAATATTCTTTCAGTCAATGATTTTTTACCATAATCTTTACCATAATCTTCAGTTCTACTTCTATCTACAATCATACCGAATGCTGTTAATGCAGCTATATCACCTATTAATTTTGAGTCTTTTCTTTGTAATCCTTTAATCAATAGTTTTCTTGTCATGTCTAAACTAAACTTTTTATATTGAAAAAACAGAGATCCGATCTCTGCATTAGCTATTAATGGTGCAGATCCATCTCCAGGCGTAATAATAATCTCATCTACATAATCATTTAATGCTCTATTAAATTTAAATGCTAATGTTGAATCATCCCATAGATCAGAGTTAGCAACACTAACATCATCAAAATCCCATTTATTAGCTCCTGGTCCATAGCCTTTCTTTGTATAGTTATCCCATATTTTAAAAGCATCTTCTTTGCTAATACCTTTTTGATTTAAAAACATAATGTCTACATCTTTAGCTTTACCAGATACTACATTAGATATTTTAATTAGTATGTCATCACCACCCCAAAGTGTGGCATAAGTTTTAGTTATTGTAGTAGCTGCATTCTGTAAGTTTCCATATTGAAAGTTTAATGCACCTAGCTTTTGTAACTGTTTTTCAAATCCTACAAAGCTAGATTGTATAACATCATTACCAGATAGTATCTGTGCTCTTGAAAATTGTAAGGTTAAGTCATTTAGCTGACCTACTTTTTTACCTACACTTTTACCTGCTATATAACTTTTATATAAACCATTACTAAATGTACTAAATATTCTATTAAAGTTTTGTTGTAGTCCTCCTATAGTAACTAATCTACCGATATCCGCTAATGTAGATGCACCTGTTAATTGTGTAAGGGTATTAAATAATTTAAAGTTTCTAATAGATGTAGACCAAAATCCGTGTGGATTATCACTTAATCCAAATATACCTTTTCTTAAATCTCTTAAATTTTCTAATCTTTTTAATATTTGGTTTCTTTCTGCTAATGTAATTTTTTTAGCTTTTAATAAATCAGCTAGTTCATTAGCTACTTGATTTAGTCCAGGTGCATATCCCATATCTTTTATATCACCAAACCAACCATATCCTCCAGGATCACCATACTTTTTTGTCATTACTATATCTGGTGTTATTGATCTATAATAAAATGATGAAAGTGTTTCTATATTTGTTTCTATAAAATCATTAGCAATAAGTTCATCTAAAGTAGCATCATCTATTTTTAAAAGTCTTTGTTTTAAAAACTTACTTGTAGGACTAACCTTTTGTTTATAAACAGCATTAGCTTCATCTAAGTTTTCAAATGGTTTTCTAAATGGATTATACTGTTTAAAGCTATCCAATACTTCATCTGCATCTTTTGGGTCCATATCTCTTAAAACTCTTTTCATTAAAATTTGTTTAAATGTTCCAAAGTTTCTTTCTATGTTTGTTCTTTTATATAATTGAGGTACATACCCATCTAATAGCTTATTAGTATCTTTCATATTTTTTAAAGTTGCTTCCAAAGCATTTTCTAATTCTTTTAAAGTCCATTCTTTTTTAGTTCTTGGATCGACAATCTTTGGTTTAGCAGTTTTCTTAAAGTTAGCAGCTCTCATTCTTTGTATAGAACTTGTTAGCCATTCTTCTTTTTTTATTAGCTCTATTAAGAATAACTTAGTATCTACAATCTCTTGTTCATAAAATTTAAAAAAACCTTGTGTAGTTTCTGTAGCTTCGCTTATATACTTTTTAGTAATTGTACTTCCATTTAGTATTCTGCCTTTGTTTCTTATTGCTTTATATACTTCTGTTTGAAAATCATTATATGATAAAACAGTTTCTCCATTAGGTAATGTTTTAGTTCTACTAAACATCATCCTAGCTTTTTTAAAATACTTTATATCTTTACCACTTATTTCTTTTACATATCTTATGTAAGCATTTTCTAAATTTTCAATAACAGATACTAAGTGTGGTCTGTATAATGTATTCATAATTATCTCAACACTATCTGGTGATGCTGAATACTTTTCATAGTTCATATAAATATCTGACTTACTAAGGTTTAATAAAAATTCTTTTGCTTTTCTAGATGGACCATTAAATATCTTATCAAATGCAGATAAACCTAATCCTTCTAAACCTAATCCAGTTTTAACTGGTGTTATATCTTCTGACTTAACAGTTTCGTCTACATTGTTTCTAAACTTGATATTGTTTTTTTCCATTTGTATTTTCTTTTCTACATCAGTAAGTACTATAGAATCATTACCTTTAAACTTTTGTCTTTCTTTCATAGACTCCAATATGTATTTATTAACTAATGGCTCATCAGCTTTCTTTACTTTTTTAGATTCTATTATCTTTCTAATTTGAAACTCAATCCATTCATCTTCTGTTTTCAAACCATATTTTTTTCTACCTTCAGCAAATCCTTTTTTTAACTGACTAATATTAATCCTGACTGTGTTGTTCATTCTGTCATATACAACACCAAAGTTTCTAAAATCTTTTATGGCATCTAGTATTGCCATAGTAGTAATCTTTACTTTGAGTCCATTATATTCTTGAGAAAGAATGTTTGATATTGTTTTTACTTTTGCATCAAACTTTACTTTCTTTTTTGTAGGCTTAATAGTTGATTCTACTATTTTGTTTTTTCTTCTATATGGATTGGTACTAACACCTGTTTCTGTTTTAGTAGCTTCATCCCACTCTTTTAACTTTTGTTTTGTAGTACCACTACGTCTTGAATCAAACTTGTCATACTTTTGAAACTTGTTTCCTATTCTGTTAATTACATATGCACCACCAATAACTACAGCTGCATCTTGTAATGATCTATCTTCATCACCTATTTGTTTAATTATTTCTTCACCAGCTAAACCTTTAGTTATTCTTGATATTGCCTTTTTACCTTTAAACAAGGCACTTACTCCTGGAGTCATAGTCATTACAGCAACAGGATCTAATAAAATTTCTGACATTAAACTAGTTGCATTAAATAATGGATTTTGTAAATCATCTTGATATTGCTCATACTCTGCTAGTTTGATAGCAGTTTCTTCTGCACTACCACTTGTGTGTAATATTTTTGGTACTAAAAATCTTAAATGGGGTGGTACTTGTGGATCTGTATATGGATTATATCCTTCTTCATCCATATCTTGATATTCAAATATTTCTTTTTGAATATTATTAATAGCACCAACAACTGATCTATCTAAGAAACCTCTTTTTAAAGTTCCTAAGATTTCATCTGTAGTAGGTTCTGGTTTTGGATCTACTGAAGGTGTATATCTTGGTGTTATATTTCTACCAAATTTAATTGGTTTCACTGTAATCTACTCCAAATAAATACAACAATGTTCTCTTTTGATAATCCCCCATTGTTGGGAATAAACTTAATAGTTGATCTTCTTTACCACTTTCTATAGCTGCTTTAAGACTATTTATATCTGGTTGATAAACAGTATAAATATCTAATAAATATGCTACTTGACCAGGTCTTGTTTTAAATCTTTCTTCAAAAGTATCTAATATAATCTTTGTATTATCTTCATAAGAATCAGTAACTTTACTTGAACTATCACCTTCATAAATTGAATTGTGTATTTTACCTGCTGTTCTTATTAAGAAATCTTCTGGTTTTTCATCACCAGCAATTAAAAAATTATTTGTTATATTATTTGCATAACTAAACGCTTCATCATTAGATACTCTTTCATAAAATTCTATAATGTCATCTTGGAATCTTTGATCTATTGCTCTAAATTCTGTTGAGTCAAATGGAGCATCCATCTGTCTAATACTCATTACAAATTTTTTAATTAATCCTCTAGCCATACCATCTACACCAATTTCATCTAAATACTTATTTGTTTCAGATTCTAAGAATGTATCAAATTTTCTATAGTACATATTTGGATTAAAGTCTTTACCATCTACTTTTATTTCAATCGTATCATCTGCAAATGGATAAGGTGAAATATCAAAATTACGTGCATAATCTAAGTTTAATTTAACTTTATAATCTTTTGTTCCTTCTATTCTTTCTAATTCAAATACACCACTTTCTGCCATTTTATATATTTCTTCAAATGTTGGTCGTCTTTCAACATCATTAAAATCTTTAAATGCGTTTCTTAAATCAGGATCTGTATCATAGTTTTGTTTCATATATGTATTTACAAATGCAGATACATAATTCAACGCATCATCATTAGATAAACCATGGACCTTTTCCATAGCATCTTTATGAAATGCAAATTGATCTCCACTATTAGGTGCAAATAAAGTAACACCATAATCTTCTTCTTTGATTAAATTTTCCATTACTTTAAATACATTTTGATTAAATACATTTTCTATAATATTTGGATCGTCTATATCTTGTGTATCTATCTTAGTAAGTCTTAAGGCTTCCATTTCAATTTTAGTATCTAATTGTGTAATGTAATCTGGATTAAACTTTTCTTGAATCATTTGTTCTGTTTCAATCATGGTCATTAAAGGTTCACTATCAAAACCATAAAAACTTTCATTCCATATTTTGTTTTTATTACGTGCTTTTCTAAACGCTTCAATATAATCTGTTGTTACACTTCTATTTTCATTACTTTCAAATTCTTTAAACCAAGATTTAAATGCACCACTTTCTGGTATTAGTTCAGCTGCATCAGTCTTAGCTCTGTTTTCTATTACTGTTTTCCATTTATTAGCTATATCCATAGGTTGATAATGTTGTTTTAAACCATCAAAAAATGTAAACATCTCATTAGTTTCTTTACTAATATTATCAAATTTAATTCCACCATTATTTGTTAAGGATGCCCACTGTGGTAATACTTCATCAAACCATTTATCAATACTTTCTTTATCACCTTTATCTAGTAGATCTATCATTCTAGTTGTACCTATTTGTGAAAATAATTGTTCTGCTCCAAAGCTAAGTACCTGATTATCTCTCATAAATGAATACAATACATTAGCTACTCCTTCATCTCCTTCACCTAAACTTAAATATCCTTCTAACGTATCTTCTATACCATAATACGTAGATATATTTGTTAGTGTGCTTTTTACTACATCTTCTGTAGAAAGTCCTAATGTATCTAGATATCCTTGATTCTCTTGTGAAGCTAATACTTCTGTTAAACTAAAATCTTCATTCGCTAGATTTATATTATTTCTTATATTAAATGCTGCTAAGTTTTTGTTATACAAGTTTGTAACATCACTTGTGTTAGCTACAATACCTTTGCTTTCTAAAAATTGTCTAATTGCTTCTGGACCTACTGGCACTTCTTGACCATTTACTAAGTCTGTAAACAAGTTCATTTGATTTAAAACTGGTGATGTTATATTTGAAATTTGTTTATCTATTTCAGATAAAGCAATAGAATCTTCTGTCATTTTCTTTCTGGTTACTTCTTTCAAACCAAAATCATTCAATGACTTAATTCTATTAAACTCTGCAATACCATTTGCAACTATAGAATCAATATTATCTTGTCCAATATTTTGTCCAGTTTCATCTTTGAACACATCATAGTTTACTCCTCTTACTCCACCTTCATTTAAAGCATAATTTCTTAAAAAGATTTGAGCCTGTTCATCTGCTGCATCTACTTCAGCTTTATTCATTACATCAATGTTTTGATAAAAACTTTTTACTATTGCATTAACTCTTTTAGATTCCACAGTTAAAAGTAATGCTTCTTCTGCTTTCTTTTTTGTTACCTCATTTAGTTTACCTTGACTACCTGAAATAATACTATCGTAATTAGTAGAGTGTTTTCCTAAAAACTGTGTAACTTCTGTTGCAAAAAGTTGATCTAAACCATTTAAAAAATCTTGAGGTGATTGTGATGTGGTAGTTAGAGCTGCTATTTTAATATCTATATTTTCTAGTTCACTATCTATATGTGTATCATAGGAAGCTACTAACTCATTATACTCTATAATGTTTGCTTGTTTTCTTAACTGTTCAAACGCATTTAAATTCTTTTGATTAAAATATGATTCTGCACCAATACTTAATCTTTCTGGTACATTAGCTAATACTCCATTTATATATCCATCAGCTTCTTCTTGAAATTTTTCTAGATCAGGTTTCTCACCTGATTGTAAAATAGTATTTAATTTATTGTTTAAATACTTTGTTGTTTCTGTTTCAAAATTGTTTTGCCATTTAGCATCTAATATCTTTATTTGATTCTCTGCTAATGTATTCATTGTATCAGCTACTACATTAAAAGTTTGAGATAAATTTGGTGTGTATACATCTACTACACCCATCCTTGATGCAGTAGCAGATGGTGATACTGTATTCATTCTTCTAGTTCTTTTAATTTCTGTAGCCATTATACTTTTGTACTCTTGTAATAATTATAATAATTCCATCCATTAACTATGGTAGATCCTGCATTAATAACAGATGCAATATCAGAATAGTATGCTTGAGATTTTGTATTAAATATTGCTCTATCATAACTTGAATTAACTTTATTAGAATTTAATCTAATACTTGCTAAATCTTTCTTTGTAGTATCAATAATATCTTGTTGTATCGCATCAAAACTTGGACTATCTCCTACACCAGACGCACCTCTAACTGCTCTATTATTAGCAAGAACCATATTCATATCATTAGTTCTAGAGTTTTCTGCTTGTAAACCTTCAATATAAGCTATTCTTTTTTCTTGTTCATAACGTCTAGTCATTTCACGTGCAGCTTCTCTTTGTTGTTTCATCTGAACAAAAGAACCTGTCGCAGAAATACCTGCGCTAATTAAAAATAATGTTGCTGGATCTGCTCCCATTTTAAAATACTACCTCTAATGCTACACCCAATACTTTCAAAGGCAAGGGTGCTGTTTGTGTTATCTTCAATGTAGGCTCTCTATCATAGCCTAAAAAGAAAAACTCTTTCTTTCCTGTTACTTTAGCTACTGGAGCTGCTACATCAAATGCTACATCTCTTATAACTAAACTTTTAGCAGTACTGTCCGCTGCCTGTAAAGCTACATTTAAAGAATCTGATAAGTCTATAACTGCTCTAGATATACGCTTTATCTGACCTGTCAATGGACCATTTTGTACTTCTCTATCAATAGGCATAGTTTCTAAACTAGGCTCATAATTAAATCCTATAATTACACCTGCACTATGAGCCACATCAAATGTAATTGTATCACTAGCTGATGTTGTAAATGATCCTAATGAAAATGTACCATCAACAGCATTAACAGTTTCTTGTGTTAAGTGAGCTGGACTGTTATGGACACGACCTGAAGTAATAGTAATAGCAGCGTTATCAGCAGGTGAAGAAGCTAGTGCCTGGTCTAAAACTACAGTATGACCACTAGCTGTAGCTGTAACTGTTTGTATTTCATAACTACCAGTAATCCCAGCTATGGTAATAACATCACCTGTATTAGGTGCAGTTGAATATCCATCTACATTTAAACTTGTACCTGTTTGACTAGCACCATTTACTAAAGGAGTTCCTTGTTGATTTACAGTAGTTGTTCCAGAACAATCTAATGTTAAATCATCCTGTTCAGCAAACTTTTCTAATGTATATACAGTTCCACCTTCTAATTGTCTTTTAACAACACAGAATAAATTTTCATTTACTGCTGTAATACTAGTAAACTCATCTCCACTTTTAGTACTCCATAATGTCCAACCAGCTATTTTTTCTGCACGTACACTATGAAACAATCCAAGTGTTCCATCATCATTTGTAAAGAAAGCAAACTGTTCTGGTCTAGTTGTGCTACCTGTTATCATAGCCATATCTACTGGATCATTAACTAAATGCGAGGCTAATATAGATATAGATGTAGAAGCATAAGCATTTTCTACATCACTAAATAAATATTCTCTAATCGCTTTACCATTCTTCTGTGCATATAATGTTGCTCCATCAAAAATAATTGGCTTTGCTCTACTACAACCATAAGGTGTTTGTCTAAGAAATGTAATGTTAGCTGGTGTTACAGCAGAAGTATCTGTAGATGTAGGAACAAAGTATTCACCACCATCTGTTAATACTTGTAAGTTTCTTGAAGATACTAAATGTCTAATTTCGTTTACTCTATCACCAGATACAAATACATTAATAGCTTGGTCCGCTAATCCAGTACCTACTTCAAAGTTAAAATATCCACCAACTTGTGATCCTACTACAGCAGCAGGAGCATCTCTAACTCCAGCAAAATATAATCTGTTATCATGAAATGTAACTGCTTGTGGAAATCCTCTTTCAGCAGATATTAATTGTTCTTCAAAATCTGCATGAGGTCCAGTAGTACCAACATCTTCTAACACAGTTGCAGTTGCTTCAGTAGCATTAGTTCTAGCTGTAATAAAAACTTGCTTACCATTTATTTTTAAATATGTGTTAATATGATTGGTTGTAAAAAAATCTGCACTTGCTGTTAGTGTTCTACCTGTTCCAGTAGCATGAGAAGATAATGTAATAGTTAAACTAGCAGCAGCATATTTATAAAAAGGTTGTGTAGTTTTGTTTACACCACCTACAGTTACACTTGTATCTTCTTCAAACGTAAAAGCAGATACAGTAAATGCAGAAGCACTAGTTCTTTTTATTTCTCTAATAGAATTATTTCGATGTGTCATAAACACAGTATCGCCAAACTGTGCAAAGTTTAATTCAAATAACTGAGCTGTAGTCCAATTACAATTACTAGTTATATTTGTTTGTATGGCTGCACCATCAGATCCATAAACATCTAATCTATTATTAGATAAAACAAATACTGCTAGTTCATCATTAGAAAATATAAATGGTATAATTCTTGATGCTCCTGGCAAAGTAGCCTTATATGTAGTTCCAGGTCTACGCATAATACCACCTTCATCTAGTAAGTACCAATTACGTAAAGTTTTAGCACCACTAAAATATGCGTTAGCATCTGTTCTAGTGACTAGTAATGGATTTAGCTCTCCACTTGCAAAGTTAGTGTAAACAGTTCTTAGGGTGTTAGCCATTAATATCCCCTAGTAGTTAATCTGTTTGTTATAAATCTCTTTGTGCTAAGTTTTTTGTTTGTTACTTCTTGGCTATCTGTATTCTTAGCTATTAATACTTGTCTTTCTGCTAAGTCTGAAAACTGTTTTATCATAGCTGCATCTCTTGCTACTGATCCAGCAAAAATAGAAGCTAATGTATATTCTAAACTTAATTTAAAATACGCAGGAAACTCTGATTCATCTTGTCTAAATATATAATCAGCAATCAATGCTGACTGTGAATCATACCCATTTACAAATACTTTATCTCCATACCTAGCATATTCAATAGGTACATCAGCAACTGTAATTGTATTTAATTGTAATAAATCTGGTGAGGTAGGTAGCTGATAAGCATATTCATATCTACCTGTAGGTGTTGCAGCTAATAAAGAAAGTTGTTGTTGTTCTGTTGCAAATCTCCATCTATGTCTGCAAAGAATTGATTGAGTAATATTTTCGTAAATGTTTGAAGCTACTAATGCTTCTGTTGAGCCATCATCAAAAGAAGATATAGGCTGTGCGCCTATCATAATTAAGGCTCTTGCACAAATGTCTACTTTAGTATCTGCCATTATTTAAAGGGGGGAATAAATCCCCCCAATATCATTATGATAGTAAGGCAGTTCTTACTTGTGTTGAAGATGCTGTAGTTACAATTAATATATCTACAACACCATTTGATCCACCACTATTGACTATGATAACATCACCAGCATTTAAATCGCCAGTTGATGCTAAAAAGTATTCATTATCATCAATAGTACCGATAGCATCACCATCAGCATAATACCAAAGTGAATTAGAATCTCCCATTTGAGAGATTTTTTTTACAGGGTTTGAAGTTGCGTATGCCATTATTTACTCCTACTCTGCACACTTCTGGATTCTTACACCATCACCGTCAATTAGGACTGCTCCCATTGACATATATGAAGTTGTAAGGTGTGCTACTTTCTCAGGGATATAGTTCACTTCAGTTCTTACGTCTGAACCTACACCTAAACCTAGAGATGATTTATGGAAAGCCATAGTGTGTCTATCTGTTGAACCAGATGTTGGTAGACCACTAAAACCACACCACATGAAAGACAACCATCTTTTAGCTGTCATTCCACCTTTGTAAGGTAGATCTGCTTCACCGATATATTCAGCTCTTGAGAACTGATCTATATCTAATAGGTCAGACCACTGTTTTGGACCGACTACCCAGTATCTTCCTCCATCATCTGGCACATCATTGTTGCCAAAGATTTCAAAAACATTCTGAGCTTTGTCTAAGTTCATACCAGTAGTTGAACCAGCAGAGTTGTTAGCTAAAGCAGTTGCACCTGCATCAAAAGTATCAGTGATGATTTCATCAGTCTTACGACCTAGAGCATATGCAGCATTTTGTGCTACAATGTTTCTCTCATCAATGTTTACTTTTAGTTCGTCTAGTTTGTCTACGTAATCAGCAGCATAAAAGTCTGATAGTGTTGCAGTTACATTTGAGTGAACAGAGTTCATAGCGACAACCTCAGCGTGTCTTGCTTTAGTTGAAGCAGAACCTTTCGCTACTTTTTGGAACTGAACAGTATTTCCTTTTACACCATTGACATTACGTACCATGGGCTTCAATTTTGAACCCATACGTTGATAAGCCATGTGAACTTCAGCTTCAAACTGTTTCACAAATGCTTGATCTATTGTTGCTGTCATTGTGTTTTACCTTTCATTATTAAATCCAAGTTGTCGTCATAAACATTTCTAAGTTATCCATTACTGGGCAAAGTCCAGTTTAAATCGGCTTGTTAGTTGAGATATATTATATTTTCGTCATCTTTACAAGACAAGATGCAGGAAAAACATTGACATCAGCGTATGTGTATGATCCATCGCTTTCTCTAATATAACTTGCAAATGTCTTGATATACTTCTTATTCTTTGAATAAATGTATGCTTCTGTAGTAATAATAGCTGGAGATAGGTATTCCATATCTTTATCAGACATCCATGCACTATCCCCAGTAGGATCTTCCCATATAAGTACGTATTTCTTATATGGAAACTTCTTAGCCATATTTCTTTTGATATAGATCTGTTACTTTCCTAATATATGATGGATCTTTTTCACCATCTTTCCAATACCTAGGATCTCTCATCATAGACTGTAAATCACCTTCATCTAGTTCTACATCTACTACAGTATTGGTATTAGGTAATGGCTTGTTT
>CEWA01019032.1_pt1 | contig 18492 bp, 16 predicted proteins | sample 530361 | NCBI WGS metagenome assembly CEWA01 (sample SAMEA2620000, study PRJEB7988) | marine metagenome | biome: marine biome (ENVO:00000447); feature: surface water layer (ENVO:00002042); material: "saline water (ENVO:00002010), including plankton (ENVO:xxxxxxxx)" | depth 5 m
TGTAAAATAATTGTGTCAATTAGTTGATCAAGATTAGTTTTTTTTGTTGCTGATACCTCAACCTCCAATATGTCACCACCAAGCGACTCCACTATAACTTCATGTGCTAGTAGTTCGTTTCTAACCCTATTTGGATCAGCGCCATCTAGGTCTATTTTGTTTATTGCTACTATTATTGGTACGTTGGCCTCTTTTGAATGGTTAATAGCCTCAATAGTTTGTGGCATTACTCCATCATTTGCAGCAACAACGATAACTACTATATCAGTAACTTTAGCCCCCCTAGACCGCATTGATGTAAAAGCAGCATGTCCTGGTGTGTCTATAAATGTTATTGTATTATTTTTCGAGGTATTAAGCTGGTATGCTCCAATGTGTTGGGTTATTCCTCCCGCTTCTCCCGAAACCACACTAGTCTCTCTTAGCGCGTCTAGCAAACTTGTTTTTCCATGGTCAACATGTCCCATAATTGTAACAACAGGAGATCTCGGTTGTAAATCATCTTCCCTATCATCAATTCCCTCAAGGCCTTCTTCAACATCAGACTCAGAAACTCTTTTTACACTGTGTCCTAATTCTTCTGCAATTAGCTGAGCTGTGTCAGCGTCAATTACATCTGTAATTTTATTCATTTGGCCTTGCTTCATAAGGAGCTTGATTACATCTACAGCTCTCTCAGCCATTCTATTTGCAAGTTCTTGTATTGTTATTACTTCCGGGATTATAATTTCTCTGCTTATTTTTTGTGTTGGCATAGGGGTTGTGTGCTGCCTTCTTTCACGTTCCCTTCTCCTCCTTATTGAAGCAAGTGATCTTTGTCTCGGGGAGTCATCTAATGCAGTCGTGACAGTAATTTTTGTTTGTCGACGCTCCTCTTGAGATCGAAATCTTGTAAACTTATTTGGCGTTTTTTCTTCGTCTACTTCTTCGTTAAGCACATCTTGTTTTTGTTCTTCAACTGAAGCTGTATTTCTTTTATTTTTCTTACCTCCGTCCATTTCTTGGGGGAGGGGGACATTTGTATTTTCGATAATTTTTTGACTGACCGGATCATTTTCTTCGTTAATTTTACCACTCTCACCTTTGGTGGTATCTGTAATGTTTTCACGATCAGTTTTAGGTTCACTTAAATTGGAATTTTTTGAGTCAATTATTGCTTGGTTTCTAGCACTTATCTCTCTATTTGTGAGCTCATTACTCTCCGTTTTATCAAGAGAGGTTGCTTTTTCAGGGTTTCTTATGACTCTTTTTCTTTTTGTTTCTACAACAACAGTGTTAGCTCTGTTCGATGAGAAGTTGGATCTAATTTGAGTAGGATTAACATTGGTTTTTAGGCTAAGAGTTTTTTTTGACCCTTTAGCTTTTGTATTATCTTTTATATCTTTTTCTTCAGTCATGTTCAAAATTTATTAAATTATGAATTATTTCCAATTATTTCAGTATTCTTGCATTTGCAAGCTTTTCTGCTAATTCTATTTTGTTATCTTCAACTTCATTTAAGGTAGTATCATCATTATCTAGATCGACTTCATCTGCTTCGACTATCCAACCAAGTTTTAGTCTTGCATGAAGAATCATCTCTTCTATTTTTTCCATAGTTATATCGAAGCCAGTGAAAAGTCCATTTTGTTTTTTACTTCCTAGTTCAGTCTTTTCTACCCATCCAAATAGCTCGTCTGTTGAACACCCGGCAAAATCATCTAGAGTTTTAATATCATTTTCTCCAAGAGCGACAAGCATATTGGTTGTCATACCGTCAATTTGTGCTAGGTCATCATGGACTCCCAGCTCTTTTCTTTTTGCATCCTGCTTTTTGCCCTCTTCTTCAATAAATGTTTTCGCTCTCGATTGAATTTCGATAGCTGTATCATCATCAAAACCCTCGATGGAGGATATTTCTGATGTTTCGACAAAAACAAGATCTTCAATGGATAAGAAGCCCTCTGAAACAAGAAGTTGCGCAATTACTTCATCAACATCGAGTGCTTGTATAAAAATTTCACTTTTTTCATTAAATTCACTTTGCCTTCTTTCAGACTCCTCAGCTTCAGTCAGTATATCAATATCCCACTTAGTTAGTTGACTTGCGAGCCTCACATTTTGTCCTCGCCTACCGATTGCTAGTGATAGATGGTCATCAGGTACAACAACCTCTATGCGCTCAATCTCTTCATCCAAAACAACTTTTGTTGCTTCCGCAGGGGCAAGTGAACTTATCACGAATGTAGCTATATCCGGGCTCCATTTAACTATGTCAATTTTTTCACCTTGTAATTCATTTACAACGGATTGCACTCGGCTACCCCTCATACCTACGCAGGCACCAACAGGGTCAATTGAATTATCAGATGTATGTACAGCAATTTTAGCTCTACTTCCAGGATCACGTGCAACAGATATTATTTCTACAATACCATCGTATATTTCTGGCACTTCTTGCATGAATAATTTTGCCATAAAATTATTGCTAGTTCTTGACAGAAAAATTTGCGGTCCTCTAGGTTCGCGCCTCACATCTTGGATGTAAGCTAGGACTCTGTCGCCACTCCTAAAGCTTTCTCGAGGAAGTAGTTCATCTCGTCTAATAACTGCTTCGTTTCTGCCAAGGTCAACAATGACATTTCCGTATTCGACCCTCTTGACGATTCCTGATATAACCTCATCGATTTTATCTTTAAATTCATCATATTGACGGTCTCTTTCAGCGTCTCTCACCTTTTGAAATATAACTTGTTTTGCACTTTGGGCTGCAATTCTTCCAAATTCAAGGGGAGGTAGTTCTTCAGAGATGAAGTCACCTATTTCTGCTTCTTTATTTTTTTTTCTAGCTTCTTTTAAATCTATCTCAGTTGCTTTATTTTCAACGATTTCAACAACCTCAAGCAATCTTGCTAAATTTGTTTGTCCAGTTTTAGGATCAATTTCTGCACGAATTTCATTTTCGCTTCCATAACGCGTTTTCGCTGCTTTTTGAATTGCATCTTCCATCGCAGAGATCACAATATTTTTGTCTATGGACTTATCTCTTGCTACTGCATCAGCAATTTGAAGTAATTCAAGTCTGTTTGCGCTTATTCCTGACTCGGACATATTCACTCTCCAATTTATAATTTCAATAATTTATCACTAAATACTAGTTTAGCCTTGTTAATATTTTGAATGGGTATTTTCACTTTATTATTAATGTCAGTTGATTTTGCGTCGGTAAGTAGAAGATAATCCTCCTGAAATCCAAAAATTTCACCCCTGTAATTTTTTTTATTTTCAATTTTCTCGATCAATTCTACCTTAATTTCATTACCAATATTTTGAATAAAGTCTTTCTTCCTAACTAATATACGATCAATACCGGGTGATGATATTTCAATTCTATAATTATCAGGTAACAATCTATTGGATTCAATTATTGGCATTATTACTCTACTAGCATTCGTGCAATCATTGATATTAAGTTCTCCCGAAATTCTTTCCATCATAATTTGTAATGCTCTCTCGTGACTATTAATTTTAACTTGCACAATCAGATAACCAAGCTCTTTGAGTTCTAACTCGATCAGGGAAGAAATTTTACTTTCTTCTATTGTTTCGTTGTTTATCCGGTGTTCTTCCATTTTTTTACTTAACGTATAAAAACCCAAAAAAAAAGGCTTTTCGAGAAAGCCTTACATTGATGAATTCCTGAATTTGAGCTTATTATATCTTTACGTCACAAATATTACAAGCTTATTTTTTTGAAAGTTAAATAGACCGGGTTTTGGTCATTTTTGATGGCTTTTTTTTCGTATTTTGATTGTGTTGACGGGAATGGCTTTTCTGTAAAATCACTACTTTTATCACATATCCAATCAAACCGATTATCATACATGAAATCTAATAATATTGAGTGAATGTACCCTTTATGATCGCTAGCAATTAAGATCTTACCACTTTTTTTAAGCACCCTATGAAATTTATTTATATTGTTCGGATTGATTAATCGCCTTTTGTGGTGTCTTCTTTTAGGCCAGGGGTCAGGAAATAATATGTAGATAGATGAGAGATAGCAATCGGCCATGGTATCTAAAATATTTATAGCGTCATCTGTGCTAATCCTTATATTTTTAATTTGTTTCTGATTAACTTCCTTAATCAAGTTTATTGCGCCACTTATGAATGGCTCGGCTCCAATAAACATTTTATTTTTATTATTTATAGCTTGCCAGAGGAGATGTTCCCCATACCCAAACCCAATCTCAAATTCGATGTTGTCTCCACTGGGGATAATGGACTCATCTTCAAGTTTGTACTTCGGAAACAGATTTTTTAAAATGTATTGACTATTAGTATTAAGAGAGCGGCTTTTTTTCCGACCATATAGCTTGGACATAAATGGACTATCATTTTTCATAACTAAGAAAGTTCTGATAAAAGTTTTTCTGCTAAATCCAATTTTTCCCATGAGAATGAACCATCCTGATTAGGAGATCTACCAAAGTGACCATAGCAGCTTGTTTTTGAATATATTGGTTTTTTTAGTGATAGGTGATCCACTATCCCTTTTGGGGATAAATCAACAATTTTCATTATCGCGTCAGACAGTTTTTTTGTGTCTATGTTAGCACTACTATCCAGTTTTAAATAAAATGACATAGGGTAGGAGAGGCCTATAGCGTATGATATTTGAATTTGGCATTTCTTTGCTATTTTTGCGTGCACGATATTTTTAGCAATATATCTAGCCATGTAAGCGGCTGATCTATCAACTTTTGAAGGATCTTTTCCTGAGAATGCACCACCACCATGAGGGGCGGCCCCGCCATAGGTATCAACAATGATTTTTCTTCCGGTTAGTCCAGCATCACCATCCGGTCCGCCAATGACAAATCTGCCTGTTGGATTAACTATTAGATTCTTATTATTTTTTATCCATCCTTCCGGTAAAGCGGATGAAATAACGTCCACTAGCATGTCTCTCACATAGTCATTCTCTACAGTTTCATTGTGTTGGTTCGATACGAGAATTTTATCTGCACACACAGGGTAATCATTTTCATACAAAAGGGTTACCTGACTTTTTGCGTCGGGTCCAAGCTCTGGCAAATTGCCTGCTTTTCTCTCAATAGATATTTTTGACAAAATTTTATTTGCAAAATACAGTGGTGCGGGCATATAGCTATCAGTCTCGTCAGTTGCATAACCAAACATTATACCTTGATCACCAGCTCCCTGGTTTTTGTTTTCTGTCTCTAAGACTCCTAGGGCAATATCTTCAGACTGCCCATGAATTTTATCAATGATTTCAACCTTTTCCCAATGAAAGTTTTCATCTTCATAGCCAATATCACGGATGCAATTTCTTACAAGATCTTCAAGATCGATCTTTTCACGGAAATTTATAAGGCTAGTTTCACCTGCAAGTACTACAAGATTCGATGTTACTAATGCTTCAATCCCAGCGCGTGCGTTTGGATCAAGAAGAATTAATTTGTCCAAAATTCGATCAGATAATTGATCTGCAATTTTATCAGGGTGCCCCTCCGAAACAGACTCACTTGTAAATAGGTACGCGTTCTTTGACATTTGTGTACTCACCGTTCTTTATTTTTTGAAATTAACTTTTTGTTTGAGTAGTATATTAATAAAAAACTGAGCAACAAAATAGAAAATAGAGGACTATATCCGTATTTTGTATAAAAAGTTATGTCAGTTTTTTGAGGTAATATTGTCTTGTTGTAATATTCTGTGTTTAATTTTGATTTAATAACTACTCTACCGAATGGGTCAATCACCCCACTAATACCAGTATTTGCGACTCTTACAACTGGTAAACCTCGTTCAACTGCCCTCAGGATCGACATGCTAAAATGTTGATATGGGCCGGAGCTTCTGCCAAACCATGCGTCGTTCGTCACATTCAGTATAAAATTCGTTTTTGGATTATAACTATGAAGAAATTCTGAAAATATAATTTCATAACATATAAGCACATGAGGTATGGTCAAGTTATCATCCAATACTGTCATACCTCCATGACCATTTGAGAAATTCCCGGATAATTGTTCAAAATTCAGAAACCCTAATTTTGATAGAAGGTGACTAAATGGTAAATATTCGCCAAAGGGCACTAACTTATTTTTGTCATACTTACCAATAATTTTATTTCTCCAATCAATCATAAATAAGCTGTTATAAATTGATTGGTTACTTACTGAGTCACCTTCTCGTCGCAGAGAGCCCACCATGAGATAGTCTTTTGATGACATATTTTTTGCTAAATCAGAAGTTATTTGTATATTTTCATCAATTAAATAGGGTGTGGCAGTTTCAGGCCATATAAAGTATCTCTTACCCGTGGATTCTTCTTTATTATTTAACATTTCAATTGTAGCAGATATTAGCTTGTTTAAATTGACATGGGCCAATTTTCTATCCCATTTATCTGTCTGTTTTATGTTTGGCTGGATTATATTAATTTCAATATTATCAGTTTTGCCCTCAAATAATCCAGGCCTTGATAGTCCATAGGTTATAATTCCAAATAATACGAATAAAGCTGCAAGCAATGATATGTATTTTAAATCAGGCGATTTATTCAATATCAATATTAAGGGCAAAGAAAATATTATTACTGTAAGCGTTGTTAAAAACAGTTCACCAAAAATAGAAATAATTTGTAGAATAGTATTAATGTTAATAAGAGAATGGCCAATTTGTGCCCAAGGGAAATCAGTGATACTTATTCTGAGATATTCAGAAATTGTCCATGCAACTGCAACAATAAATATTCTTGTTATATTTTTTGGGTAAAAAAAAGCTAATAACAAAGTTGATAAACCATAAAATACAGACAGTGCTAATGGGATAAATATCAAGCTTGGCAGTAATAGGAGATAGTAAACTTCAATTTCAATTAACAGCGAAATATTAATCCAATAGAGGCTAAAGAAATAAAAACCATAACCAAAAGACATACCCAATAAGAAACATTTTATGAAAAATATTTTTCTAGAATGATTGTTTTTTTCATCATTAAGAGCATCAAAATTAAATATATAAATTGGTATTGTAAAAAATAGAACTACAAAAAAGTTTATAGGCTCGAGAGATAATACTGAAAGTGAGCCCATCAAAAAATTGATTAGGCATTTTCTTGGAAAGCTTAGATTATTTGGTTTTATTAAATTAAAATCCATTAATTTAAGTATAAATTATTCATGCAATAAATAGGGGTTTTTGTAACCAAGATTACACATAATATTTATTTCAATTTCTTCCATTTCAAAGGCACTTGTGTCACTCTCATGATCGAAATCTAATAAATGTAGAATTCCGTGTATTACAAGATGGCTTAAATGCTCATCGAGATTTTTTCTTTGTTGAACGAGTTCAGCTGATATATATTCGTACGATAAAACTATGTCACCCAGATGAGGCTTTTCTGATTTAAATGATAAGATGTTTGTGGCTTTATCTATATTTCTAAATTTTTTATTTAGCGCAGCTATGTTTTTATTTGATGTGAGCAATATGCTCAATTCGTCATATTGATTATTATCAACATAAATTAATGTCTGTTCAGCAGCTTTCTCAATGACTGAATATATTTCAGAATGTTTCTCCCACTCATCAAAATCAATAATTATTTCAGGCACTAGTTCATTTTTTGAGTATTTTTTCATACGCGTTTATTATTTTTTTTACTAGTGAGTGTCTTACAACATCATCCGAGCTGAATTTAATTTGTTTTGTTTGACTCATATTCTTTGTAACTTGGATTGCTTCAAGCAAACCAGATTTCTCACTAGCTGGTAAATCAATCTGTGTTGGATCTCCAGTAATAACCATCTTGCTATTGATGCCAAGTCGTGTAAGGAACATTTTCATTTGAATTGAATTGCAATTTTGTGCCTCATCTAAAATTATAAATGCATTTTCAAGCGTTCTACCTCGCATGAATGCAAGGGGGGCAATTTCAATTATGTTATTATCTAGTCCCTTTTGAACTTTATTTGCTGGAAGGCAGTCATATAGTGCATCATACAGTGGACGTAGGTAAGGATCTATTTTTTCTTTTAAGTCTCCTGGTAAAAAACCAAGTTTTTCTCCAGCTTCAACAGCTGGTCTTGATAAGATAATTCTATCAACCAATCCAGCTTCCAAAAAATATGCAGCAGCTGCAACAGCAAGGTATGTTTTTCCAGTTCCTGCAGGGCCAATACCAAATGTTAAAGGATTGTTATAAATCGAATTTATATATTCATCTTGATTTAATGATCTTGGAAGTATCGTTTTAATTTTTGTTTTTATAATACTTTTCTCTGACTTTTTTTGGTCAGGTTTGATATTTTTAACTCTTATAGAACCCGAAACTTCGTCAATATTATTGTTCACACCTAAATTATCTCTTTCGACCATATCAAGAATAATACTCTCTGCTATATTTAAATTTGATTTGTCACCTGAAATTTGTATTGTATTTCCGTGAGGTATAATCTCAACTGACACTTCCTTTTCTATTAATCTTAAATTTTCATCATTTTTACCAAAAATATTAACCAATTTACTTGAGTCATTAATTACAATATTCATACAAGAGTTTGATACTCGGTTAACGGTTAGGCTTTGTTTACTCTTAACTGTTTTCAATTAACTCACCGCTCAGATTATTAACTTTTACAGAATTTATTTTAATATCAGCAAACTCTCCTATTTTATACGCTTTTCTAATATCTTCAAAAAAAACTGATTGTAAATGAGGTGTTTTGCCAACCAACTGACATCCCTCTTTCCCAACTTTTTCAATTAATATTTTCACAATTTTACCAATAAACTGATTATTAAATTGGAATTGTTGCTCTTTCAAAAGATCCTGAAGTCGGCTTAGTCTTTCAGATTTTGTGGCTTGAGGGATCTGCGCTTCATAGTCGGCGGATGGTGTGCCGGGCCTTGGAGAATAATTAAATGAAAAGGCCTGGGCAAATTCAATCTTTTTCACAAGGTCCAAGGTGTCTTCAAAGTCCCTATCTGACTCACCCGGAAATCCCACTATAAAATCTGATGAGATTGCTATTCCTTTTTTTGCCGAGCGAATTTTATCAATTATATCCATATACTTTTCAACATTATGCTTTCTGTTCATTGACTTTAATATCTTATTTGACCCCGATTGTATTGGCAGGTGCATATAAGGCATTAATTTTTCAATATCCCTATGTGCACAAATTAATTCGTCATTAACATCATTTGGATGATTGGTTGTGTATCTTAATCTTCTTATTCCGGATATTTTAGATAATTCATAAATTAAGCGAGCCAAGTTTGAGGTGCTATTTGTTAAACTCTCTCCATGGTAGGCATTCACATTTTGGCCCAGTAATGTCAATTCAACAACACCCTGATCAACAAGTGCCTTTGCCTCCTCGATTAATTCCGCTGTAGTTCTCGAATATTCTGCTCCTCTTGTGTAAGGCACTACGCAAAAAGTACAAAATTTATCACAACCCTCTTGTATTGTTAAAAAGGCAGTAGGCTTTTTTTCGAGTCTTTTTCTTCTTGCAAGTAAATTAAACTTATTTTCAATTGGAAAGTCCGTTTCGATAATTTTCTTTTTTTTATCCAATTTAGATACTAATTCAGGTAGCTTATGGTAAGTTTGTGGACCTACGACCATATCAACGTCAGGCATTCTCCGAATAATCTCACTATCTTCTGCTTGCGCTACACAACCAGCAACTACAATCTTTTTTGTATTATTTTGTTTTTTTAATCTGCCAATGTCTGAATATAATTTTTCAGCTGCCTTTTCTCTTATATGACAAGTATTGAAAATGACCAGGTCACTATCATCAGAGTTTTTTGTTTCAGTGAAACCCTCCCTGTCCAGAGCTTCTAATATTCTTTCTGAATCATAAACATTCATCTGGCAACCATATGTTTTGATGTATACCTTTTTCACAGTTATTATACTCCTCTGTTAAGAGATTGAAGAAATCCATCTCTCACGATATCTTCACATTCACTTGCAATATCTTTTCTAGATTTTTTTTCGGATATGTCAATTCTATTATGGAAAGTTACTTCTACCTCAAATGAGCCCGAACGGATTATATTATATATGTGGTTCAGTAAATCCATATCCCCATACCAAGCGATAAGCATGCGCTCAATTCTAGTCATATTCAATCCGTTGTATTTAGTGTAAGCAATTGATACTGGTTGGATATTAAATTTACTTACTTCTGAAAGTTCGCACAATATAAATATGGATGATTTAAATGGAAGTACCCTATTCCCATCACTTGATGTTCCTTCAGGAAATAGGACAACATTTTGATTATTAGATATTCTATCTTGTATTTCATTTGCTGTTTTAGCAAGCTCCTTGTTGTTATTTCTATTGATAAATATTGTCTTTTGAAGTTTTGCTAACCAACTTATGAGAGGCCATCTAGATACTTCACTCTTAGAGACGAATGATGTTTTAATGATAGAACTTATTATAAGTATATCAATCCATGAGGCATGGTTTGAGACAATTAGTGATCCATCCCCACCAAAACTTCCTTTCACAACAATTTTTATTGATAGTAATTTTAGAATGATTTTGTGGTAAATCATTGGGATTCTTTTAGAGAGTGGCTTTTGAAATATATGCAGTAATGCCTGAACTGGAAGTAACAAAGAAGTTATGAAAATAATGAGAAAAATAATTAAATAACTCTTAAGAAATGACATAATTAATTACTTCTTATTATTTATTTTTTTTTACTGCATAGATTTCAAGACGGTGATTTATTATATTATAGCCCAATTTATTGGCAATTTTCTCTTGTAGTTTTTCGATTTCCTCATCCTGAAATTCAATCACCTTCCCTGTTTCAATATCAATCAAATGGTCATGGTGATCTTTATAAACCGTTTCATAGCGTGATTTTCCATCTTTAAACTCATGCTTTTCTAATATACCGTTATTGTTAAAGAGTTTAAGTGTACGATATATTGTGGCAAGTGAAATGCTATTGTTTATCGCATTTGACCTTCTGTATAATTCTTCTGCATCCGGATGGTCATGAGATGATGAAAGCACTTGGGCAATAACTTTACGCTGCTCTGTCATTCTCAAGCCTTTTTGTATACATTTTTGTTCAATTCTATTTACAACCATCTGATTTTGGTTTTTCATCTATTTACCATTACTTCAATATAACATCAATTTTTGGTGTTGACCATTTGATATAATGCTGCATCAATCATCGTTTCGTTATATTTATAGTATGACTCTCTGGTATTAATTTTTTTAAAGCCATTTTTTTCGTAGAGATTTATCGCTCGAATATTATTCACAGCAACTTCTAAGAAAATATTTGTGATACCCATAGCTTTCAGTAAACAAAGCGTGCTGCTCAATAATAATGATCCAAAACCTTTTTGTCGACTTTTGATATCAATGACCATCATGATGATATCACAGTCCCTATCAGATATGGTACCCGCAACAAAACCCACTGTGCTTTTCTTATCTTTTAGTATGTATAAAATTGAATTTTTATTTTCTATTAAATTTAAAAAAAATTTTTTATCCCAACATTTATGATATCCATCCCTCATTATTCCTATGATATTTTCAATATCATTAGTGCTAGCAGAATTAAAATATATACCCACATTATTCATAAATATCCCTTTTTTTATATTTCACAAAATTTGGAGTTTTAATGTACTTTGCTTCAATATTGTCGGAAATGATTGATTTTGACTCAAAAATTTTACCTAAATTATTATCTGGGATTCTATAATTACTTGTAAGATTTTTAACGCTTAAATTGTTTTTAATAAGATAATTCAGGAATTCATTTCCAGTCTCAATTATATCGGACTTAATTTCATCAATTTTATTTAAAACTTCATCTGCGTGGAGTAGTATTGGATCCAGCTGATCGGGCATATTTTGATTAAATTCTTTGTAGTAAAAATTATTATTTGTAGAATGCGTTATAACTATAAAGGAATTAGAAATAGCTGAATATTGATAAGTTTGTCCAATTAGCTCATGCTGCGTAATGCCATATGTATCAATGTTATTCACTAAAGATATACTTTTTGCAACTGCCAGACCTGTTCTTATGTTAGTATAATTTCCCGGTCCAGTCACACAAACTACTTTTTTAATATCTAAATAATTAAAAGTGCTCTTGCTAATTAGTAACTCAAGAGCTGGGACAATGCTTTCACTATGTAATTGGTTACAATCAAGGTTTATTTTTTCGAGAGTTTTAGGCTTCCCTTCAGATATTAAGGCAACTATTGAGTTGTTTGAGACAACATCAATTAGCAGGGTAGTCATAGTAAATTATATAGCTTCAACTTCCATTACTTCAGGGATGTAATGTTTGAGTAAATTCTCAATACCATTTTTCAAAGTCATGGTGGAGCTTGGGCATCCAGCACAGGCACCTTGCAAGTTTAAATAAACAGTCCCTGATTTAAATCCTTGAAAAGTGATGTCACCGCCATCATGTGCCACAGCCGGGCGAACCCTAGTTTGTATGAGATCTTTTATTTTATCAACTGTTTCGCTATCTTTGGGGTCAAAAAATTCCACTTGTTTATCCTGACTAACCCCATCGATTAAAGGTTTTTCTGATAGAAAGTGGTCCATAATTTCACCAAGTATAATTGGCTTCAGTTGAGACCATTCATATGCAGTCTTTGTCACCGTAATGAAATCATCAGAGAAGAAAACACCAGACACTCCGTCAATTAGGAATATCTTTGCTGCAAGAGGTGATTCCTCAGCCTCTATTGGATTTTTGTACTCTCTTGTAGATCCAGGAAGAACATCACAACCAGGTATAAACTTTAGAGTATTTGGGTTTGGCGTTGATACGGTTTCGATAAACATTATTAAAATCCTTATATCTTTAATTTAAATATTAAATATTTACAATTCAAGCTTTATATTTATGCTGACTTCTTAGCCTAATTTGATGTTAATTCCAGAATGGCATTTTTGGTGATTTGTCCAGGTATAATTGTTATTGGGATAGGGAAATTTGATGCTCTTGATCCTGTAAATTGTGACACTAATGGTCCAGGGTTTATGCTATCTGTAGCAGCAGCTAATACGAGAAGTGATATGGAACCATCTTCATTTATAAAATCAATAATTTCTGTGGTTGGTTGCCCAAACCTTACAACTAGTTCTGGAACTAAACCAGTGTCTGCATTCACATCTTCGGAATATGTTTTTAGTATTTCCCTAGCATTCTCTTCGGCCTCTTGCTTCATAATAGCTTCAACCCCATAAATATTTTTGAAGTCAGATGTGTTTACCACTCTTAGCAAAGTTATCTTTCCTTTTGTCTGCATGGCCCTTCTAGAAGCATAACTGATCGCTCTATGACATTCTGAAGTGTCGTCTACAACAACTAAAAATTTTCTTATTTTTTTAGACATCTAATTTAATAAAATTTGAATTCAATGCCAATATTATAGGCATAAATTTATGCTAAACCTATTATTTTTTTTGTTTCTTCTAAAACAGGATGCGCGATTGCTCTAGCTTTTTCAGCTCCATCTTTGAGTATATTTCCGAGGTACTCTTTTTCATCAATTATCTTATTCATTTCATTGCCAATCGGACAAATTTTTTGAACTAATAGATCGGTAAGAGCCTCCTTTAGATAGGAGAATTGTTTCCCAGAAAACTCAGAAAGTACATCCTCTTTTCTTTGGCCACTAATTCCCGCGTATATTGATAATAAATTGATTAATTCATAACGATCCTTAATTTCTAGCATCTTTTCAGGAATGGCTTCAGAGTCTGTTTTGGCTTTTTTTATCTTATTTGAAATTTGATCCGCAGTATCCAACAAATTTATTCTTGTCATATCAGATAATTCTGAACTTGACATTTTTTTCTGGCCATCTCTCAATGACATTACTCGAGTTACAGGTCCAGTTATCATCGGTTCAGGTAATACAAAGAATTCATCTTTCGCAGTAATTTCAAGGATCCTATCATGAAAATCAATGTTAAATTTTTGTGCAATATCTCGGGATAGCTCAATATGCTGCTTTTGATCCTCCCCTACAGGGACATGTGTGGCTTTGTAGGCAAGTATATCGGCTGCCATTAATACCGGGTAAGTGTAAAGACCAACAGACATTTTTTCCTTATTTTTCCCTGCTTTTTCTTTAAATTGAGTCATCCTATTCAACCAGCCAACTCTTGCGACACAATTTAAAAGCCAAGATAGTTCAGCGTGTTCTTGAACACTACTTTGATTAAAGATAATACTCTTCTTCGGATCTAGCCCTGAGGCTATGAATCCTGCAGTTATTTCGTGAATATTTCTTTTTAACTTCTTGGGATCTTGCCATACTGTAATTGAATGCAAGTCAACAACACAATAAATACATTGATTTGCATCTTGTAATTCAACAAAATTTACAATTGCACCAAGGTAATTACCTAAATGCAGATTTCCTGATGGCTGTATACCTGAAAAAACTCTCATCACTCTATCGCACATATCTAAAAAAGGACTTTAATTCAATAATTTTGAGTAATTGGCAAATTATTCCATAAAAAATTATTCCAAAGAAAATATAACATGAAAGTATTAAAAAATTGACAATATACCCTTCTGAAAATTGTAAAATTGATGAACTTTTTTCAATTAGAAACAGGATAAGTATCATGGCTGTAGAAGCTATGGTAATTTTTATTATACGATTTAATAATCTTGTATTAAAAATGAAGTATTTTTTTGCAGCAGACTCTCGGTAAAGTAAAATGAGATTCATCCATGAGGAAACAGTTGTGGCAATTGCAATTCCTAAATAACCTAAATATTGGAATAGTGCGAGTGAAATAAATATATTTGCGAGGACAGTAAAGCCCGCGAAGATCATTGGAGACCTTGTATTTTCTCTTGAAAAAAACATTACTTGAAAAATTTTAACACAAACAAAGGCGGGTAATCCCATGGCAAAAACAATTAGCGCACGAGATGTTGCAATAGTATCTGTGTATGTAAAGAAAGCACGCTCAAATAAAACCATTATAATTTCTTGAGATAAAAAAATAAGTCCAAACGCAGCTGGAGTTGCAAGAAGGAGTGATATTTCAAGTGATTTTTCTTGAATGAGATCAATATTTTTTGAATTTTTTTGTGCTATTTCTCTGGATAGTTCTGGAAGAAGTATAATACCCATAGAGATGCCAATCATAGCCAGTGGGAGCTGGTATATCCTATCTGCGTAATACAAATAAGACACAGCTTTGTCTTCAAATGATGCTATAATACTTCCAATGAGGATATTTATTTGAATAATTCCACCAGCTCCAATCGCAGGGAAGCTTAAAATCATAAATTTCTTTATGCTATCGGAAATTTTTGGAAGTTTTACTTTTGGAAAGAAATCATGTTTTTTACACCCATAAATACACAGAGCTAACTGTAAAACACCTGAAATTAAGAAACTTGTCATTAATAAAAGAGCGGCTGCCCGAGTATTTTGTATTTCCATTGTCTGCACATGTAATAAAGCAATTATCATTGAAATATTTACAAATATTGGCATTGATGCTGCGAGCAGGTACTTCCCTATTGAATTCAAGACCCCGCATAGGAGTGTGACAAGAGATATAAAAAAAAGATATGGGAAGGAAATACGAGCTAAATCAACAACCAAATCTATTTTTTCTGGATCTTGTAAAAATCCAGGTGCTAGTATAAATACCAAAGCAGGCATAAGTATTTCAAATATGCTTACAATTAGAAGTAAGGACCAGAATAAGAAGTTAAAAATCTCACTAAAAAAAATATTTGCTTCATTTTTATTGGATAGTTTTTTAGAAAACATTGGTATAAAGGACATATTAAGTGTGCCTTCCGCCATAATTCTTCTGAAAATATTTGGAAACTTTAGAGCAATAAAAAAGGCATCGGCAATACTTCCCGCACCAAATGTTGCTGCAATTAGTATATCCCTAATAAATCCGAGTAATCTGCTTATGAGCGTCATACCGGAAACTCGGAATAATGGTTTGATAATATTCATAAAATTAGGTTACGTATTTTCTTCCATTGAAGATAACAACATACTTTTTATTAACAACAGCTTTTCAGGCGTATAAATTTTTTCTCCAAAAAGATTTGTTATGTAAAAGATATCATTTGCTTTTTCTCCAAAAGTAACAATATGTGCCGATTTAATATTGATGTTTGTTTCTTTCAATGTGTTGGTAATTTGATAGAGCAATCCGGGTCTATCCCTTCCTTCAATTTCAATAACGGTTGAGTTATTCGAAAATTCATTTGTTATATTAACTTCATTTCTAACTTTAAATGTTTTTTCATAGCGAATTTTTGTAGCTTTCTTTGATATCTCTCTATCAAGCGATAGCTCACCGCTTAGGCTTTTTTTTATGCAATCTGAAATTCTTATGATTCTTCGGTCTTCATCTTGATCCTGGAAATCTCGACTAACAGATATGGTATCAATAGCTATTCCATCAATTGTAGTTTCTATCTGGGCATCAATTATGTTCGCATCATATAGAGAGCATGCGCCGGCTAATGTCTCTAATAAATTAGGATAGTCAGGTCCAATAAGGGTGATGGTTGTTGTATTATTATTGGTATTTTTTTTACTGTTAATCTCAAGAGATATATTTTTTGAGTCTTTATCTTTTAAGATCTTTGCATGCTCGATTTGTTGTTCAATCGAGGTTGTAAGCCAGTAGTTATTACTAAATCTATGAACGTATGAATTTATAAGTAGTTTTGGCCAGTCAGACAGCTCTTCTTTAAATTTATTTTGAGCTTTGAGGCAATTGTTTTCATTTTCAATAGATTTATTTTTATCTCCACTTAAATAATTTGATGTCTCACTGTAGAGGGTCCTGAGGAGGCCGCTCTTCCAAGCATTCCAAATACTTGGACCAACTGACATTATATCTGCAACGGTTAACGCCAAGAGGTAATCTAAATTTTTCTGATTCTTTACGATACTAGCAAAATCTACAATTGTCTTTGGGTCATATAAATCTCTTTTTTGTGCTATATCACTCATAACTAAATGATTTTTCACAAGCCATGCTGTCTGGGATACTTCATTTTTTTTCATTCCGATCCTATTACATAATTTTTCTGTTATTTGGGATCCCAGAATACTATGATCTTGCTTCCTTCCCTTACCAATATCATGGAGAAAAGCAGAGAGAAGCAGGACTTTTTTGTTATCAAGTTTAGCATTAAAATTAGAGGTAAATGGATGAGGTTGACTCAGGGTATTATTAATTATCTTACTCATGAAGCCAACTGTTTTTAGAAGGTGTTCATCTACAGTATAATTGTGGTAGAGGTTAAAAAGAGACATTCCCTCAACTCTAGCAAAATCAGGTAAAAATTTTGCAAGAACTCCTGCATCGTTCATGTTTCTCAGTATCGTTTCTGGTTCTCTTGAATTTGAAAATAGGTCTAAAAAAATTTTATTTGCGAGCTTGCTATTTCGTAAATCATTGTCAATAATCTTGAGTGAACGATTAATGGATTGAATTATCTCTGGGCTGAGTAATACATTATCTTGGTCGGCTATGATGAAGAGCCGGATCAAATCTAATTTATTCTTATTGAAGTTAAAATTAGCTTTTGTATGTAGCCTACCCTTCTTTATGTAAAAATTTGTTTCTTTGCTGTCTTTTTTTCGGAAAGACAAAAGATTATCTAGAACTTCATAGACAGTTGGATCTTTTTTTATCGATTTTTCCTCAAGAGAAGCACAAACTATTCTTGTTAAATTTCCAACTTCCTTTGCAGTCATAAAATAATGCTTCATGAAACGCTCAACATCTTTTTGACCAGGTCTCTTGGCGTATCCCAACCTTGATGCAAGTTCAAGTTGTTTATCAAAGGTCAGAACTTCGTTATCTCTATTTGAGATAAAATGTAAATGACATCTTACAACCCAAAGAAAATCTTCTGCTTTTTTGAAGCTATTTAATTCTGATGAGGTGAGGAATTGATCATTTTTCGTTAAATCATCGAGAGCTTGGGTTCTAAAAAGATACTTACCAATCCAAAAAAGTGTGTGTAAGTCTCTAAGCCCCCCCTTACTTTCTTTAACATTTGGTTCAACAAGGAAGCGCGATGAACCATATGTACTATGTCTTTTATCTCTCTCATCTAACTTCATCTCTATAAATTCATCAGCTGTCTTAGCAACAATTTCGGTGTTGAACCTTTGAACTAATTTTTCATATAAATCCTTGTATCCATGTACATACCTTGCTTCTAAAATTGATGTTCTTATGGTGAGGTCAGATTTTGAGAGATCAAGACATTGATCTAAATTTCTTGTTGCATGACCAACCTTAAAGCCTAAGTCCCAAAGAATATATAGCATGTATTCAACAACGGATTCTGTCCAGTTATTAAGTTTATTCGAGTGCAAGAACAGCAGATCAATATCTGAAAAAGGAGCAAGCGTTCCTCTACCGTAGCC
>CEWA01034459.1_pt1 | contig 18464 bp, 7 predicted proteins | sample 530361 | NCBI WGS metagenome assembly CEWA01 (sample SAMEA2620000, study PRJEB7988) | marine metagenome | biome: marine biome (ENVO:00000447); feature: surface water layer (ENVO:00002042); material: "saline water (ENVO:00002010), including plankton (ENVO:xxxxxxxx)" | depth 5 m
TCATCGTGGTCTTCCTTCTCTACAACTTTGGATTTATCTTCCGCCATCAATAGAGTAGCAAGGCAGCTCTATTTATGCCTGAGCCTCTGTCCAAGAGATACGTGCGTCAATCTTAGCAGCAGAACTACCAATGTTAGTAACTCGAATACCTACAACCTCAGGTCCATCTGGGAAAATACCAGTTGGGAATGGTGGACTTGTATTTTCATAGTTTTCTGTACCACCACCTAAGATAGAGTTAGAGATCTCTTTAACATCAGATAGACTATAACTTTCAGGAACAGCAGCATCTTCCGCTCCACCAGCATAGAATCCGTAAATGACTTCTCCACCAATGAAATCAATATTAGATTGACCATTCATGTTTGTGAATTGTGCTAAAGATGTTCCTCCTACTGGTTCCCAGTTCACAGTAGATGTTGGGATCGGATTCAATACCAGTTCAACAAAGAACTGACCCTCAGATAGCACGTCCATACTACGAAGAACCAGTTGCATTCTATTGACAAGTTCTCTTGTACCAAAATCACCGATGATACCATTATCAACTGATGGAGCTAGTCTAATAGCAAGAACAGAACGTGTCTTGTTACCACCAGTACCAATAGATCTTCTCAGTTTAGTACCGATAGTGTACACATATGCTCGGTCATCATCATAGAGACCATCCATAATAACAGATGAACCCCAGTGTGAGATCTGTGGAACAGATGTTGCTGCAAGAAGTTCAACACTGACTGGTTGAGTAGAGTCATATGTATATGATTGGCCTGTAGTCGATCCCATAGGAACTGCAATAATTCCAGTTGGGTTTGCTGAAGTAACAGCTCTACTAAGTTCAATAGTTACTCCACTGATACTATGAATGTATGTACCAGCAGGGATACCAGAACCAAAAATTCTCTGTCCTGCTTGTAGACCACTAGCGTTATTAACGCTACCAGAAGACTGTCCAGATCCCATAGTAAGATCGAAACTAGTATCACCCGCTTGCTCTCTTGTCAATCCAGTAAATGATCCAGAGAAAGCACGAGCCAATGGAGAAAGAGGAGATCCAACAGCATCTAAAAGAGAAATGCCAGTGGTGCTGCCTTGGTTATCAGTAATGGTAAAATCTTTACCATTAGCATCTACAGCAGCAACATAATAAATTTTATCTGCTACAACATTAGAGAATGGGGTATCAAATTTGATAGTTTGTTGACCACCAGCAGTCAAACCAGCAGTAGATCCTACAGTAATAGTTGAAGTTGCAGAACTAACTCCAATGACATCTTGGATGAATACTGTTTTACCTGTATAATTTACATACTCCTGAACACCAGCAGTTGCACTAGTAGATCTCTTCAATCTTAGCGTTCCTGCGGGAGGGAAATGAGTTGGTGCATCCTCGACAAACATGGTAGTGTCGGAACTGGATAATGTTTTTGCAACCGTTGTTGCAGGAGGAATAGTATTTACTTCATAACGAGCAGGTAGGTTACCCGATCTCATGTATGCTTCAGTGTTCTGGTTGTTATTAGGAATCTTATGTGCATAGATTACGTTACCATCAAGAGCACGGAATCCCCAGCGGATAAAACCAGCACCATACCAAGAGTAGTCCATATAGAACATCTGCATCTTGGTTGGATCGAGAGTGTAACCAGTCTTACCAGTACCATCACAACGGTCAATGTTCCAGTCAGACTGTCCCCATTCTGTTTCTACCGTCTTAGTTACAATCAAGTTGTTTGCTGCATTTTGACCAGCATCATTAGGTCCACGATAGTCAGGGAAGATAACTAACTGAGTATCAGAAACGATACCATCAACACGGTAAGAAGAACCACGGATGACAATGTAATCACCAGGCTTCAGTTGCTTGGAGAACTTGGTGCTCTGTCCATTTACAGCAGTGTAACTAGAAACAAGGGTACTTCCATTGGCAACAGTAACTCTTCCAGACAACTGGAAAGTAGATGTTCTACGAACAACACTAAGAGCACCACTTGCCCAGCGGAAGAAAATTCCGTTCTGCTGATCCATCATACCAAGCTCAAGTTGAGTTCCGTATGAATTGACAGGAGTTACAGTGTACTGACCAGATCCAACACTATCAGATGGTGCTGTAGAAGAAACATACTCAAAAGTATATGCATCAATTACATTACTTACCTGATAAACACCATTATATGCATTATCATTTACATTACGTACATCAACTAGAGTATCTCTCGTAATATTATGTGCATCAGCAGATACAACAGTGATAGTTGTGCCAGATGCAGTGATGCTATCAATGTTTTCAATTGCTGGTTCAAGAATAGAACCAGTTGAGAATGCTACACCTTTACCAGACTGATAACGGAAGTAACGTTTGGTTTGTCTAATTGCTTGCTGGTTTTTTGAATGTGTATTTGTAGAGAATTTTACACCACCATCAAATGATCTATGTACCGAAGATCCCTGTGGTCTTGGATAAAGTTTGATTGTTCCACTCGAAACAGAACCACTAGGTGTTCCATCTGGAAAATAAAAGAATCTAGTCGGACTTGCAACTCTAGCAACTTCCCAAGATCCATTGACGTTAGTACCCTGAGATCCTACAACTGCGATCTCGTTACCAACTTCCAAACCATGTGCCTGAGAACAATCAACTTGAATAGATCCTGCCATTGTTCCACCCGCTGCACCAAGAGAAACAGTTCCGCCAATATCAGATCCACTGTAATGGACACCAGAATAAAGAGCAGTTCTAGCACTCTGCCAGATACCACCAGATCCTAGTTCCCATTCATTCTTTGCAGTGTATGTAAAGTCTGTAGATCCTTGTGTTTTATCTACAATAAAGACGCCATTTGCAGCAGGGAATGTTGTATCTTGAATGTAAATAGCAGTACCAGCACCAGGACGTGTAGATACAGAAGTGTTTACAGATACCGTAATTTCTCTAGAATTTTGTACTGCCTGAACATCAGTAATTACAATAGGGTCTTGAGACTTGTAAGCAAATGGGTTGTTGTTGATCATCGACAACGCTTCCCACTTGGTATCCTGTGTACCATATTCAAAGTCAGTATCAATCTGTGACTGAGGATTAGATATCTTTGACTTGTTTACAGCATCATGATATGTCTCTGCTGGTTTGATAGTCTCTTCAAAGTCATCATAGATGATCTGTAAATCATCGGTGTCTGACATACTAGTAGTATTGTATGACAGAACAATCCTAGTTGTCGTAACGTTTCTGATATCAGTAGAGATATGATACTCAGTAGCAGTAAGCTCAGGGTCCGAGAAATTATAGATTACTTTGTTATCAGTAACGTTAGTAATCAAAATCAACTGTTCTCTCTGAATACCACCAGGGATGATAACTTCTCTCGCAGAAGCATCAAAGAGATAATAATTTGTTTGAATGGATTTCCTTGCCATTACCTATGTTCCTCGGAAGTGCAGTCTTTTCTCTATCTATTTATCAGACACCAGAATCAAGACACAAATTCGATCTTAATCCAACCCTGATATTGATCTTCAGAAGTATAATCTGAATTTTGATATGTGGTGGTTGCTTGAGCAAGTTGGACTGAAACATTTCCTTGATTGTTGTCATTGACAAATGTTGATCCATGACCAGTTTTATCATTGTTATCATTACCATGAGCACCAGTAAATCCACCACCAGCATTACCTTCTTCATCTTGACCACCAGAACCACCACCAAATCCACCATATCCAGCAGAAGAATCACTTCTAGTACCACCAATCAAATCAGTTCTAAAGGAGTGACCACCAATTCCAGGAGTTTGACCAGGAACATCTGCTCCATCAGTCAACCATCCAGCAGAGTTAGGTTGAACAGTATCATTATCACCTAGACCAAAGTCTAAAGAACTATAGACATTAGAGAGGATAGGTATGGTTTGTTTTCCTGTAACTGCTGGTCCACCACCTTGTGCTGCTGTTGGTGTTACTGTAAAACTAGATCCCAAAACAATATTTGGTTGATCTTTTGTACTTCCATCGGAACTATCACCACCAGCACCATTAGCAACAATCAGAGGAACCGCAGTAAGATAATTACTACCACTCATTACCCATGTTGCACCGCCACCACCATTACAGGAGTCTGATTGGAAGTCGTCAGGAACACCTTGTCCTGCTGCTAAAATCAAATAGTCTCCTTTTGTTAGGTTGAAATCAGCAATTACTTTTACTCCACGTCCAATATAACCCTGTTGGCACTGTCCTGCGCCACCACCTTTTGCAGTGATTGTATACTTACCAGTCTTAGGAACTTGCCATCTTTGATATCCATTTTGAGGACAATCAACATAAGTATCAGCCCAAGTATGTCCACCACCACCATTGGCAGTTCCAGACAACCATCCTCTAACTTCTGATTGAGATGGACCAAATCTATGTTCCTGAGAAGTAGTATCATCAGTAAGTGCCTGGGAGACAGTGAAGTATGCTGATGTAAATGGATACAAATCACCTCCACCAGTTACTGGTGGAGTGTAACCTTCGTTAGTAACTTCAACGAAAGGATCAGTACGATTGGCAAATTCACTAACAGTTGCATTGTAATTTTTAGCAACTTCTGCAGCAGTCAATGCTCTATTATAAATTTGAACCTGGGCAATACCTCCACCAAAATATTGTTGTGTAAGAGTAGATCCAATCTTAACTGATGACCCAGTAATATTGAAGCTAAGACCAGTTCCAGTTCCATCACTCTGTCCATTTGTATAGCATGTCAACGTTGAACCATCAAAAGTCCACGTTGTCATTCCCCAAGTGTCATCAGCAATTGCAGTTCCAGCAGTTAGATAATCATTCAACCAGATGCCAACACGCATAACACCATCTTGACAGACAGAAACCATAGCTTGTCCCGCAGATTCCGTACCAGCAAATAGAGGTGTTCCATCTGTAGAGTAGTGTGGTTTGATCCAAGCACTCCAAGTCCAAGCATTGTTTCCAGTGGGGAATGCATCTGATAGTTGTATACAATCATCTGTACCCTCAAAATCAAGGTGTCCAGATTTATTATAAGCAGCTCCATCCAATATACCAGAGTAACTATCGGTTATGAGGTTCTTTATTGTGGATGTTGATGGAATAGCAAAGTCATATGGCGTAGCAAACCAGATTCCTGCTTTATTGTTTCCACCAAACAAAGTATTGAACTTTCTCTCTAGTTGTAAAGCAGATATCAAGAACACTCCACCACCATCTTCATTACCAGTTCCAGTATCAGAGACATTGTTACTCAGAATAAGTCTCTTGTCTCCATCACTGGATGCTGGGAAGTCTCGTTCAATTCTTTGCCATTGATCACTTAGTGTAATTTGGGCAGCAGGAGTGTCTCCTGTTCCAGATATATTCTGCAGTTCCCATCTACATTTCGTAGCAGCAAACCAAGAAACATCTTGTGCTCCATCAATAGTTCCTGTTGTCAATCCTTTAGAATTATTAGCATTCCAATATGCCAACTCTTCTTCACTAATCTTTCTAACATATGCAGACACTGTGTAAGTAGCACCAGGAACTAATCCAGTTACATCTCCTCGTAGTCCACCGCCATTCTGATTTACAGCTCCGTGTGCTACAACTTTAGCACTCTTGTCTCCAAAAGGTCCATTCAAATGAGACATCTTCAAAAATTCTGCTGGGTTCCATCCATTCCACCCATAAGGTATTGCAGTAGAAGTATCTTGGCATAGATTAGAGTTCTGGAATAAATTTTCAAGCGGATCATATGTTGCTCTGTTTCCAAAGTCATAATTTAGAAGCAGAGAAGAATCAGTTACAATGCCAGGACCAATCTTAGGTGCTGTGTAAGGTGCTTCGTTGATATACTTAGACTTGGTAGAGTTGTAGTTCTGGAATACTGCTGCTGCTGTTAGAGCTCTTGGATAAGTACGAACCTCGGCAACATCAGCATCAAGTGGGAAGTCAGCTTGTTGCAAGAATCTATTACCAATACCAAATTCTACATCAGTAGCCCAGTCTCTATCTAAACTAAAGGTTTGGGTTTGATCTTCGACAGCATTTAGATATGCTTTGAGAGTTCCAGCACCACTTGATTTATCTAATGTGAATACAATATGATACCAAGTATCAGCAGATAGAGTTGTAGTTCCAGTAAAGAAATTATTGTCATGACTACCGCCTTGTATTCTAAAATTACTAATTTCAAAGTCCCATCTGTCTGGTTGTGTTGAACCAGATGTCAGGTATCCACTACACAAAGTTTGACGTGTTTCTACATTATTCGTTCTTACCCACATTTCAATGGTTCCACTGCCACCATCTTCAAAGAGTGTATTACATTTTGGTCCTGTAATAATTTCGTTATCCGTTTCATCAAACTCCCAGTAACCAGCGACGTTGAGAGTGGCACCACTTACTATGCAATTGTTTCCTTTGCCAGATTGATCTAAAGCTGTAACTACTGTAGTTGTAGTAGTAACATCTCCACCAGCAGCAGGAGTTTGATCTGCTGTCAATGTAGATGGGAATGATCTACCATTACCCCAAATAAGTCTTACAGCGCCAGAACCACCATTATAAATTCCACCCCACACACCTCCACCTGCGCCACCGCCATATTCAGTGGTAACTGTTTGTGTACCATTTACATTTGATCCTTGACATCCACCAGTACCACTAGATCCACCATTACCACCATTACCATTAGCGCCTTGACCATATATCTCAGTTCCTCCACCATTTGGTGAATAATCTCCCCAACCACTGGATGCACCACCACCTGCACCACCACTTCCAGAACCACCCGCTATAAATTGCGTTCCACTATAACTTGATTGAGTTCCTGCATTTCCACCATTACCAGAATAACCACCAGCACCTCCGCCGCCGCCACCGCCGCCGCCATTTTGTCTATCTGCAGCATTACCACCATTACCACCACCGTCGCCAGTATAGGATCCACCAGTTCCAGCAGTATAATGTTGCCCACCTTGTCCACCACCACCTTTTACAGTATTAGTGCTGATAAAGTAACTATCACCACCATCACCAGCATTAACAGGAGTATTAGATTCGATTCCTGTTCCTCCAGCACCAACAACAACAGTATAAGATTGTCCTGGTGTTACCGAAATATTATTTTTCCAACCCAATCCACCACCGCCACCGCCAGCACCGCCAGGTGCGGGAGATGATCCTTGGAGATCTCCTGATACTGCACCGCCTCCGCCACCAACACAGACGACAGATACAGATGTTACTCCAGTTGGAGCAGTCCAACTAAAAGTTCCTGCACTTGTATATTCTTGTTGATTGGTAGGAACACCAGAAGTGGTTGTTGTAGTTGAAGAACTTTCAGATTCTGATCCAATATTCAGTTCTTGGAAGTCAGCAATTCTAATAGCAGGACTACCACTGTACTCAAAGCTATCAGCAGTATCCATCTGACGCTTCTTATTTGATACCTGAGTAGCGAGATCATCAAAGACAATTTTGTTAGCAGTGAAAGGATAAGTGATTAGATCACTAGTGTCTTGCCTTACAGAACCATCAGATAGTCTACCAATCCTATCATCAACGTTTACAATTTCATAGTCAAGTGTTCCAATCCCATCATAATATTGAAAATCACCAAAACCATTACCAGAAGAACTGACCTTACCAAAAGTATATGTTTCGGGCGTTCCACTAAATCCATCGATTGCATCATCTATAAACAAAAGATAATAGAAAGAAGGATCAGCATCTAAATTTACAGCTCCACCTACTCCAGTTCTACCAAAATTAGCACCAGAATCATTAGAACTAGAAATAACTCTTCTAAAAATTACATCCCCGTTCTTAGCATACTTTGTTAAAATACCATACTGTTTACCACCACTAAGATATCTACCAAATACAATTGTTTGTTCTACATCACTATTAGATTTTACATCATAGTATTCAAAGTGTTCATTGTCTGGTGTTTCTTTTTGCCAAATAATATTTCCTTCAGGAGTATACTTGATGATAAATCCTCTGGTATTGTTAGTATTAAATACTCTACCAACAACATAAATTTGATCTTTGTCATCAATAAAAACACCATGACAAAAAACTGGTTTGTATATTGAAACACTAAGTAGTTCAGATGATTCTAGTGTTCTATCCCACAGAACATCTCCAGTGGTAGTGTCAATCTTGACAATATATCCCTTGTAAGCATTATCATCTTCCAAATTACCAACAGCTACTACTTGACCTCTATTGTTAGCAGCAATTTTTTCAAGTTCAACATCTCTACCAAGCATAAATGCTGACTTGCCCCATCCAGGGTTTCCATTGATATCAAACTTTTCTACAAATGCTTGTGCAGATCCTGATGTTGGTGTGTTACCGCAAGCATAGTAATTTAAATTACTATCAGAGGTAATACTATTATATTCTACATCAGCAGAGTTAGTTGTTGACTGCCAATCAATTACGCCAGTATCAGAATACTTAGCAATCCAAGGAACAGTTCCAGTCTTACCAACAACAATAAGATTGCCAGCGTTATCCAATTCAAGAGCTTTCAGTGTTGTGTTTTGTGCTGTGGTTGTGGATTCTATACGAACATCCCAATCTAAAGGTGCCGATGTTCCGTCGTAATCTCTTTTCTCAATCCACCCAAATCCTTTTGAATTACTATCCGATGCTGATCCAGATAAAATATACTTCTGATCAGCAACACCAGTGTACCTGATGTCATCAGGAAGATATACTCCATCTGTACCTGATGACTTATCGATCTTTGCAAAGAAATTTGATACAACTTGTTCACCTGAAGAACCTAGAAGAAATAGGTTTCTGGCGGGGCTACTATATCCTACTGGCATTTCTATCTAACCTCAGCTAAAGTCTGTGTTGCCTTGTCCGAATACTTTGGTAACACCAGAGTTGTCTCGGATAATAACGAAGGTAAGAATGTCTGTGTTTGATGTAGAAATTGGTGGAGAACCTCCTGACCATTGAACACCATTAGAAACTGGATTGCCATCAACACTACAAGCATCACCATATGTAGCAGCAGTATTAGCAGACAATACCAAGGTAACAGTCTTAGATTGTCCATTGACTAATCCAACACCAGTAAACGCCCACTCATTGATAGCATCTGTTGTTGGAGATCCACAAATAGTATTGGCACCCGCAAGGTTAATTGTCAATATATTTGATGATGGAGTCAAAGTAGTATTGTAACTATTGAATACCTTCTCAGTAATAACACCACCAATTGTAACTGAACCATCAACAGACAGACTAGTAAGTGTACCAACAGATGTTAGGGAAGAATTGACAACAGTTGAACCTAGAGTGGTGAGATCAAGTGCTAACTGGTTACCGATGACTAGTTTCTTGCCAAAAGCAAGTTCCAAACTCTCGGTCATCACCCAATACTTATCAGTTCTTGAATGATCATAGTAAATTCTCTTATCAGTGCTACCCTTGACACGAATGCCACCTTGGTCTGCTGTCAAATCTGTGGCACCAGGAGAAGTGAATACACATTCACCGTCTCCACTCACAGAGTTAGAAAGAGTTGCTTGGTTATTTGTAATTGCCAAGATTGTTGTTCCTGTAGGAACGCTAATACCTCCAGTAGTAGCATTGACCTCCATTCCAGGAATCAATCCAGAAGTAGGAGTAATACCAGTAATAATATTACTACCATTTACAGTAGTTGCGGTAAAGGTTGTAGCAACAACAGATGCGAGTTCGATTTCTTTGTCGTCAACTTCGACGACGTTAGAGTTGATACTAGTAAGAGTACCCTGAACTGTCAACGATCCGCCAATTGTAGCGTTACCATCTACAGTAAAGTTTCTTGGAATAGTAACACTGAATAGACTGTCTCCTCTAATCCATGCTTCAGTACCAGAACCAATAACTAACTGCCTGTCGCCACCAATATTAGGTGGAACGTAAGTAGCATTGGTAGAGTTTTCATCATCTGCAGGACCAATCAGAACATTACCAGTACCAGTAATACCATATCCAGCATAGTGACCGATACAAACATTGGCACTACCTGTGCTCATGCTCTCTAGTGCATTGTTACCAATAGCAATGTTCTTGTCTCCAGAGAGATTAACTAGTAGAGCATCACGACCGAGAGCAATGTTATTAGATCCAACACCATTTGCTCTCAGTGCTCTGTTACCGATGGCAGTGTTAGCAGCACCAGTATTAGTTGTGAATAAAGTTTCATAACCCACTGCCGTGTTCTGTGATCCAGAAGATACAGAATTGATTGCACGTACACCCAGAGCAGTATTAGTGTTGACTTCACCAGTACCACGTCCAACTCGCATTGGATCACCATCAGTACCACGAATTTGAATGTCAGCATTTTCTACATTGAGAATACCATTCAGAGTAATGGTATCATTAATTGTAGCACCAACTGTCAAATCTTCATTGACAACTAGGTTCTGATTGATGGTAAATGTACCACCAGCAGCACCCATATCAATTGATGCTGCTGCTCCAAATGCAGTGATAGCCTGAGCACCTGAGTTGAGTAAAGTAAATCCAGTCGAGGTAGTTGTAATACCAGTAAGAATATTTGGATTGGTTTGGAATACAAGTCTGTCTAAACCAGTAGTATCACTGATCAAACCACGCAACTGAGTAGAAGTTGTAGATGCAAACGTAGCAAGAGTATCAGAAGTATACGCTACATTTCCACCCAATCTAAAGTTTGCAGTAATACTATTATTAGGACTATTGGATTTGAAAATTAGATCATCTTCAACAGCAAATGTTTTGGAAGAATCAATAGTTAGAGTTGCAGAAGCAGTAGTAGTAATCTCAAGACCATTGATTGATGTTGCTGTTGCAGCACCAATACTTGGTGCTGTGAGTGTTGGTGCAGTTAGAGTTTTATTTGTAAGAATCTGTGTTTCATTTTCTGTTACAAATCTATCTTCGACAGAACCATCATAAGATCTCCAATATCCACCCGCATTATACCACTGTAGTGCTCTATACGAAGTTACATTTCCATTTGTATCTGTAGTTAGATTGACCTGGATGCCACCATCATTAGCTACAAGATCATCTCCCTTTCTTAGTTCGATAATATTATCTTCTACAATCAAAGTAGATGTTTCAAGAATAGTTTGAGTTCCCTGAACAATCAGGTCACCACCAATAGTAACAGCAGATCCATTATCTTGAATCAAACTATTTGCTAACTGACTATTACCAGAGTCCCATTTGATTAGAGTATTGCCAGTAAAGTTGGCACTGTTCTTGAGTTGGAAATCAGTTCCGCTCTTGATAATACCACCAGAAGCACTGAAGGATGCACCTGTGTCATCATTCTCAGAACTAATATTAATCGTTGTCAGACCATTACCATCTGTAGTCTGAGTAATTGTCGTTGCACCAGACTGTGTAAATTTGAAGTCACCAGCAGTCAAAGAGTTTACACCAGTTGCAAGTCTGGTAATAGTGTCATCGTTCTGAGAATCAATAGTAATTGTATTACCAGATTGCCCTACAGTTACATTGCCACCACTGCCACCAGCAATAGTAATATCAGCGCCAGAAGTTGATGCGGGTGTAAATGTTCCTGTTGTACCACCTCTCAATCTTGTTACGGTATCAGTAGAACTATACGTGATAGTAGGATCGTTATTGCCATCTACTCCTTGTACAACACTAGATGCACCACCAGCAAGGAATGTAAAATCTCCAGGTGCATATGTACCACTAGATGTTGCTCTTACTCTAGTAATAGTATCATCATTCTGACCCGTAACAGTAATAGTGTTACCAGTTTGAGAAACAGTTGTAAAGTTTCCTGCCGCAATAGTAACAGCTCCACTGACAGGAGAACCACCAGAAGCAGACTGCAATGTAGTAATAGTGTTGTTATCAACAACCGTACCAGTCAAGACTAATGCATCACCATCTCTAGATATGGCAAGGTTCAGTGCATTAGATCCAGATGGAATGGAAGAGGGAGCAGATACACGGAATATAACATCAGATTCAGCAGCATCAGATCCAGTCAGTCTAACAATTTTTTCTGTTGAACCACCCGCAGAATCTACTGCTGAGAGACCATAAGTAGTATTATCATTTGGCGTTGTGACAGATCCACCTAGAGAAACACTAACACTATTAATTGTAATAGAAGAGTTTACCAGTCCACTATTTGGAATGTTTGTAATCGTATTCTGTGATCCCGAAATCGTACACAGAGTAAGAGTTTTATTAGATAAAGTTTGGGTAGCACTCAGAAAAACATCACCAGGAGTATCCCAAAATACTGTTGATCCATCACTTGATAGATATTTTCCTGCTCCAGAATCTCCACCAACAACGATACCGTTGCCAGTCAAGTTCAAATTGTCACCAGATACAAGTTCTTCAATTTTCTTTGAAGTCTCATTAACAATTAGTGGAAAACGATCTGCCATCTAACTAAACCAAATGGGTACTAGTGCTCGTGTTTATTTATGCCTCACGAAATAGAGATCTGTCCCGCCATTCCAGAGTGGAACTGACAAATGTAATAGTACGTACCAGGAACAACACCCGTAGTATCCCAAGTAACTGTTCCAACTGCAGTACCATTATTTGTAATCGTACCAGTAGTTACACCATTACCTGTTCCAGCAGTGTTGCTTGTCTTGATCCAGAATGGATGTCCAGAAGCATTGACACTAAACTGTAAGGTGTCGCCAGAATTGATATAAATGATAGGATCAAATGCATCTACATGTGTAGTGTTTCTATCATCACCATTAAATACGTAATGATTTGCTCCGCTGTTTGTAACATTGATTGGGAAAGTCTTAGGCAATGCTTTTGGAGGTTGTCCTTTGTAAATAGATGGTCTGGGATATGTCACCCCAGTAGTTCTATTACCTTTGGTCTCTGTAAGATGACCAACTACAGGTCTTGGATTTACAAGATGAAGATATTTGTTAGGACTTCCTGCTCGACAAGTTTCATCGTCTAAAGCTCCACCAAAAACATCGAACGTCATGTCCCCATAAATGCTATGGGTATTCAAATATCCAAGCATATCATAATTAGAAAACCTCTCCTTTCCTGTCGCCAAACAAGCAGCAATACCTGCTACCTGTGGTGATGCCATACTAGTTCCACTGATTGGATAATAATAGTTAGCAGAACCTTGGGTATATTTCGTATCACTATATCCACTGTTTCCAAATGCCGATAGGATTTTATCTCCAGGAGCAAAGACATCAATACCAGCACCAAATTGTGTGTAACTAGATCTCACAAAGAACTGATAATCCATTAGTGCGCCCACATTAATAGCGCCACTGTCAGGAGAGTTCGGCCAAGCACCTCTATTATAAAAGAATTGTCCGTTAGTCACATCTAAAAGATTATCCCAATCTTCATCACCTACTGCAGAAATCTTCAAATTATCATTTCCAGCAGCACCAATGATAACTACGCCATCATTGACTGCATCCTGAACATCTGCTGCAACAGCAGAACTCCAAGAAGGATAAGTATCTCTACCAAACCTTATACCAAAATCAGTCTGCAATCCCGCTGCGGTCCACCCACTAGGTCCAGGGTTACTAGAATTATATGTAACTGATCTATAAGTAACAAAGTTCACATCCTCAAAATCTAATCTATAGATTGGTTGTTCATTCGTATCCACTCCTTTGAATGGCATATATCTAATGCCACCATAACTATGATTTGTGATAGTAGGATTTCTAAATCCAGTTTCTGGATTGATTGGTTTGTTTCTGTGAAATGCTCTAAGGTAATCAAAAATTAATAATGAACCAACAGATTGCCCACTTGGCCAATTTTCAGTTACTGCTATGTTATAGATATTTGCTTCGCGTGCCCATCCATAGAACTGTCCAGCAACTGTTCCACAAACATGGTTTCCATGATATTGAGGCGTGCTAGCATTGTCACCATAAGTGATTGTTCCTGATGGTTGAGACCAACCATCATCATCGATGGAGGAAACAGCACTGTTCAGTTCATTGAACCACTGATACTGTACAAATCTGGTCTGACCAGTAGTAGGACTATACCACTCTTCGCTATCATATGATATAGGATCATCAACAATAACCACATCTACATGTTTACCATTGTTGAATATCTCTACAGTATCCGTAACAACTTCAGTAGCAGGACTTGATCCATCTCCCCAAGTATTTTTTCTTCTTTGAACTTGATCTCCAGCACAATGAAGATGACCCCATTGTCTTAGGTCAGCAGTGGGAGTTGTATATACCTGACCATGATCTTTATAGAAATTACCAGAAATAGTATATGGTTCGTAGTTTACTATTTGTTTTTTAAAATGAAAACTATCTACTGCTTCTACACCCCAAACTCTAGGATCTTGGCGCAGTCTTTCTGCTTGCTCCTCAGTCATCATGTAATGCGTGTTCCTACTAAGAGGACGCTTCATTACTAGAGGAAAGTTAGTCAACTTCATCTCATTGTAAAACTGCTCCAGGTCTTCTTTCCTGTGGAGAGTTACAATATATTCTTTATCCATATCAACCCTCTAGTTTGACAAATGTAAGAGTTACAGAAACGTTTGCTGTAGATCCACTCTTATTTACAATCTTTAGATAACTTGTGGTTCCAGCACTATTCCAGCAGAAAGCTCCTGGTGTTATTTCTTGTGTGACATTACCCGCAGTGATAACTTCTGCAAGAACACCAGAACCAGGAGTAGGATCTACTGTCTCTAGTCTACTTGCGTCATTAGATCTTGCACTAGTAGAGTTATACAATGTTACCCATGCAGCATGGGATGTTTGAATAGTTAGAAGAGCATATCCTGCTGCTGTTGTAATAGACTGGTTTGAAAATGCTCCATCAGCAAGAGATGATACTGTTACTGCTGCTGTCTGTCTAGAAGGCATTGAAGACAAGTAACCAGCAGAAGCATGATTACCCCATCCATATGCGGTATCCCATTGAGTAGTATCTGTAGAGGTAATGTTTGCTGCCTCAGAAGCACTAAAAACAGGGTCAGTTTCTGATGTCAAATAATTTGGTGACCAGTTTTCCCATCTGGTATTAGAAAAATTATACTTGAGTAACTGATTATCAGAAACACTAGTAATAGTTACATCATTGTGATCATTGATGGATCCAACTGATGTTAGATATCCACTTAGATCAGGAGGAGTGAAAGTAAACTGACCATTATTACTATTGTATGATAGCGAACCGCCACCAGAAGCGGTATCATTAGTAGCACTAAAGACTGTTAAGTCTGTGGCGGTAGCACCAGAACCAGCAGCAGTCCAACTCTCACCATTCCATGAGTAGGTGATACCTGCTACAACATATGTAAATGTTCCATCAGTTGCCTGCCCTGCTGTTGAGGGAAAATTGATTGCCATTTCTTAAAATACTCCTTCCGTTGTTATTTAGAGTGGGTAGACAGCAATAGAAGCGTACCAGTCTGTCGCTACTACAGATGATGTCAAATTATATACGTAGAAATCAATACGATCCAAATGCTTACGAATAGAAGGTGCGTAGATATGTCCGTCCGTACTAGGATCACTTACTGTAACCTGCACCGCATAGTCTTCAGCAGCAACAAATGATGTAGGGAAAGTTAGTCTGACATAAGCATTCTGGAATCCACCGCCACCATCAGCAGGTCGGATTGTTGCTGTTAAACCATCAGATACACCATCAGAAGAACCAGACCATGTAATATCATTTCCATAATTCCAAAGTTGAACCATGCCAACATATAAAGGTGAGTTTGGAGCTTGTAGTGGAGGTGATGCATCAACCCACTGTGTACTATCAGTATCGTTATAGTAAATCTTGAGGCGTCCCTTATCAGATTCCCACCAAAGGTCACCCGCAGTAGGAGAACCAGGAGCAGTATCAGAGATGGTTACATTAGCACCAGTGCTTCCAGGTGTTGTCCAAGACATAACACCAGCAGTTGTGCAAGAAAGAACATCACCATTAGTAGATGGCAGTGCAGGTAATTGATATGCTGCGTTTCCAACTAATCTATAATCAAATTCTGCATAACCAGTATTAGATGAATTGTTAATTCTAAGTTTTGGAGATGCTCCAGAAGCAGTCAAAGAACCTGCAGTAAATGAACCAGAAGCACTAATTGCGCTAGTGCTTCCCGTCAATGTCATCAATGTAACAGTTCCACCACCATTGGTAGTCTGCAATAGCATATCTCTGTAACCAGAAGATCCACTGGAGACGACAGACACATAGGTTCCAGTGGCACCAGTTCCAAAAGTTGGTCCTGCAGCAAGTATGGTATCTGCATGAACTTTATTTACTTGAATATCATTAGTTGTAGTAGCACCTCTGCTAGTTACATCATCAAGAGTGTCAGATGAAGTAGCAGATGTTAGATATCCTGCTTGACTGTGATCTCCCCAACCATATGCGGTGTTCCAATTTGTTTTATCTTGTGCTGTAGCAACTAGATATCCACCATTAGCGTGGTTGCCCCATCCATATGCCGTATCCCACTGGTTGATATCAGTAAGTGTGATGTTGTTTGCAGGAGATGCTGTGAATACTGGATCAGTTTCTGTGTATGAAGTGAGGTAGTTTGGTGACCAGTTTTCCCAGTTACCACTGGTAAGATTATATCTTAAAATTTGAGTGTCTTGTAAATTGTTGATATCTACATCGGATACACCATTGATAGCAACTGATGTTAGATAACCAGAGAGATCTGGTGGAGTATAAGTAAAGACACCACTGACATTGTTATAAGATAGTGCTGCTGATCCTGCAGATGCAGTAGATACTGAGAGGTCTGAAAGTGCGATACCTCCACCACCTGTACCATCAGCAGCAGCAACCCAGTTAGAACCATCATACTTGAGAACTTGTCCTGTCTGAGGTGCAGTTGCAAAGTTTACATTTGCCAGATCTCCAAGTTCAGATCCAGTATCTAATAGTTGTGTCCATGCACCAGCATGTGCAAAGTATCCATGACCTTCAGCATGAACATGGGCAAACATACCATGATAGGTAGTTGCGTTTGGAAGATCACCAGTGGTAGCAAAGTTATTAGAGTAGTATAACTTACCCGTAGTTGTAATATCTCTAGTAGTTGTTGCACCTAGAGAAAGAACATTGTCTAGTGTTTGTGTCTCTGTATAAGAAGTTAGATAACCAGCAGATGCATGATTGCCCCAACCATGTGCAGCATCCCAATTAGAAATCTTAGCAGCAGTTACAGCAGCAGCATCAGAAGCAGCAAATACAGGATCAGTTTCAGTGTAACTTGTTAGATATCCAGAGAGATCTGGTGGAGTATATGTAAATAAACCACTAGTAGAGTTATATTCTAAAGAAGCACTTCCTGCTGCAGCAACAGTTACACTAGGAAGTGGAGGAATGAGTGGTTTATTTTGAATTTCAGCAACAGTTCCAATTGCATTCCAATCAGATCTTACCTGAGCAGCAGGAATTATAGGTTTATTTGTCAGAGTATCATAGTCTCCATCAAATGGAGTTGTCCATTCTACTGTTGTCCCAGTTGACGTTAGAACTTGTCCATCACCACCCGAAACTCCTGCCGCTTGTAGTGGTTTCCCAATAGGAATGTTCAATCCTTCTTTAATTTCAATGGGAGAATTATCTCCATAATTGGCGATTTGATTCGCAAGAATTTTTGACATACTTCTAGTCCAGGAGACAGTTCTCTAAGCTAGAAATATTTATAATAAGCGGATGACGCGACTCGAACGCGCAACCGTCTGCTTGGAAGGCAGAAGCTCTACCATTGAGCTACATCCGCAGAAAACCCCGAAGGGTTTATTCACCTGAAGGGAGGTCCAGAGAACCAACCCACTAATGATATACGTTTTCCCGATTTGATAGGTCGGACTCTGTGTCGAACATCAGAGGGGAAGACAATAGCATCACCACATTTCATTTTGAATGAGTGCATTTTATCGTCATCCATGATTTGCAATTCACCGCCTTCATAATCATCACTGAGACAGAGACTAATGCTAAGTTTCCTAAACAAACCTCTGTAATAGGGAGATTCAGAAGAATCAGTATGCCACCCATAAGTGTCACCCTGTTGATCATACACTGTATATTGAATTCTTTCAGACCACGTTTCTAAGTCGTAGTGAAAAGTTTCAAAGTTTGCAGTGTGTACAAAATGTGCCATCATTCCAGAGATCCATGTATCACTATTGATCCATTGAACTCTAGACCTTCTAAGGTCTCGATCACGGACAAATTTGTTATTTCCTACAACCGTTGCTTCTTCTAAAGGAAGATTCTCAAGTTGTTTCACAATAACATCTGCTACTGATTGATCGATAGCAGTAGGTATTGTGTATATCGCAGTAGACTTCGACATAATAGAAAGAACATTCCAGGCTCGCCACCTGTTTTATTATTTTAGTTGCTAAACAGGAAAACAACCACACGGAAGGGGTCATTTGGATCCACCACTT
>CEWA01016161.1_pt1 | contig 18208 bp, 20 predicted proteins | sample 530361 | NCBI WGS metagenome assembly CEWA01 (sample SAMEA2620000, study PRJEB7988) | marine metagenome | biome: marine biome (ENVO:00000447); feature: surface water layer (ENVO:00002042); material: "saline water (ENVO:00002010), including plankton (ENVO:xxxxxxxx)" | depth 5 m
CATATTTTTACTCAAGAGACATAGGAAGAATATGGAGAGTTGCTGAAGCACTGGAGTATGGCATGGTTGGTGTAAACACTGGCTTAACATCAAAAGCTGAAGCGCCTTTCGGTGGAATTAAAGAGTCTGGACTTGGAAGAGAGGGCTCTAAATATGGCATAGATGATTTTATTGAGATTAAATACATCAATATGTGCGGTCTAGATAAATAAAAAAATCCTATGAACAAAGTTTTTAAAGTTGGATTAATCGGATGTGGCCATATCTCTGAAACATATTTTCGTGGTCATGATTATTTTAATAATTTCCAGATTGTAAAATGCGCTGATATTAATGAAGAAAATGCAAAAAAATGTTCTGAGACTTATGGAATTACCGCATGTTCTGTGGAGGATTTACTTAATGACTCTGAAATTGAAATTATACTTAATTTAACAATTCCGAGAGCTCATTTTGAAGTTGCAAAGCATTCATTAGAGAAAGGTAAGCACGTATATAGTGAAAAGCCAATGGCTGTTAATTTTTCTGAAGGACAGGAATTATTAGAATTATCAAAATCTAAAGGTTTATATATTGGAAATGCTCCTGATACTTTTCTTGGTGGAGGTATCCAAAAGTCTATTGAATTAATCAACAAAGGTAAGATTGGCAATGTTCGACTTGGTAGTGCAATTTTTGCCTACCCTGGGGTTCAATCTTATCATCCAAATCCAGAACCCTGGTTTGCAAATAATGAAGGTGGTCCAGTTATGGATATGGGGCCTTATTATTTAACTGCATTAGTTAATTTACTTGGGCCTGCAAAAAGTGTACATGGAATTTCAACCAAGGTTTTTGAAAAAAGAGTTATTGGTATTGGTCCAAAAAAAGATCAAGAGTTTGAAGTTGAATGCCCTACTAGCTACTTGGTAAATCTAGAATTTCATAATGGTGCATTCATTCAAATTACACTTTCTTTTGATGTTGTTGCACATCAAAGAAATCATATTGAGCTCTATGGCGATAAAGGATCAATGATAGTTCCTGACCCAAATATGTTTGGAGGATCAGTTATGACTTGCAATGATGACTCTGGACAATGGCAAGAACATAAAACAGATGAAATGCCACTAGGTAAAATAAATATTAATTCGCATAGTGGTAGAGCTAATGAGTCTGCAACTAATGCAAATTATCGTGGAGTTGGGTTATCAGAAATGGCCTATTGTATAGAAAACAATCTATATCACAGATGCAATGGAGAGCTTTCACTTCACGTCTTAGATATTATTAAATCTACTATGAAGGCAGCAGACACAATGACACCTCAGGAAATAAAAACCACTTGCAAGAAATCTGATTTTTTCACTTTAGAAGAAATTCAAAAAATTCTTAAGTAAATCAAATATTTCCTTTAAAGTAGGCCCTCTATGAAATTTGATAAACTCAAAAAAATATTAGTAATCGGTAGAGCTGGAATGGATATTTATCCAGAGCCTCCGGGCACAAAAATTACCGATGTAAAAGACTTTTCTACACATCTTGGAGGCTCTGCAGCCAATACTTGTGTTGCTTTATCAAAATTAGGTGTCAAATCAGATTTAGTTACTTGTATTTCTGATGATGCTATTGGTGAATATATATTAAATAAATTAAAAGCCTTTAGTGTAGGTAGTGGTTTTTGTAGAAAAGTAGATAAGGTTTACCAAACTCAATTGGCAGTAGTGGAGACAATACTTAAGAATAATCAATCAATTTTATACAGAAATAATTCTTGCGATTTACAATTAAATAAAGATGATATTGATCAAATTAATTTTCAAGACTATTCAGCTGTATTCATTTCTGGCACTGCCTTATCATCTAATCCTTCTAGGGAAGCTATTTTTTATGCAACACAAAAAGCCTCTATTCTAAATTTACCTTTAATTATAGATTTAGATTACAGACCATATAATTGGGAGTCAGATCAAATTAAATCAGATGTCTATAAAAAAATTATGAATGAAATGGATATTATTATAGGTAACGATCTTGAATTTAATATCTCAGATAATTCTTCTGATGGTTTTTATCTAGCCAAAGAATTTATTAAAAAAAAACCATCAATCATAATTTACAAGATGGGTGAAAAAGGATCTAAAGTTTTTACCAAAGAAAAAGAATTTGAATTTGGGATATTTAAAGTAGATGCTATAAAACCTACAGGGGCGGGTGATGCATTTAATGGAGGTTTTATCAGCTCTATGTATCAAGGAATGTCTTTGGAGGAGTCTGTAAAAAGAGGCTCTGCAAATGCAGCTTTGGTAGTAACCAAAGTGGGCTGTTCCTCAGCAATGCCGGATAGTGAAGAATTAGATAAATTTATTAATCAACAAACAATGGAGAAATAGATGCACATACCATACTCAGATAACAAAAATATAGCTTTATTTGAAGAGGATAATAAGACCGTTCCTCTAGTATATTTTAATATAATTAATTTAAAAAAAGGGGAAAGTTACAGCTATCAGTTACCAAAGCATGAAACAAGTGTAGTTCCGGCTACTGGAATAGTTGAATTGACCGTTGACGGTAATAAACTTGGTCAAATTGGGACAAGAAATACTGATGTTTGGGATGGTGAGCCTGAGGGGAGTTATATCCCAACCAATGCTCAATGCACTATTACCTGCCTTTCAGATAAAGCTGAATGTTTTATAGCGGGTGGCATTTATGAAAATAAATTAGATGCGTTTTTGGTTACAAAAAAAGATATTGATGTAGTTCAATATGGCTCAGATGATACTAAGACTCACCGAAAGATTAAACATATACTTGGTGCAAAACAACATGAGCAAGTTGGAAGATTACTAGTTAATGAACTTTATACAGTAGGTGCAGGGGGGTGGTCAGGCTTTCCTCCACATAAACATGATACAGATAGGCTCCCAGATGAAACACGTCATGATGAAGTTTATAATTATCGTTTTAAACCAGGCCATGGCTTTGGAGTTCAGGTTATGCAATATGAAGATGATAAAGAGGGGTTTGGTTATCAATTATTTAACGGTTCAACTATTGCAATTAACAAAGGTTATCACCCTTGTGTGGTTGCCCCAGGATATGAAATGTATTACTTCACAATTTTAGTTGGCTTATCACAAAGATCGCTTGTGCAATACTTTCAAAAAACTCATGCTTACCAGATAGAGACGATACCTGGAATAAAGGATATGATTGCAAAGTATAAATGACTATAGCAAATCTCAGCGATGTTCTTCAAAAAGCAAAAAATGAAAATTATGCAGTAGCTGGTCTGGTTGTACTAGGTTGGGAGGATGCTAGATGCTATGCTGAAGCAGCCGAAGAATTAAACTTACCAGTAATTTTGCAAGCAGGTCCAGGCTGTAGGGCTAATACACCAGTTCCAATTCTAGGAAAAATGTTTAGATATCTTGCAGATCAGTCAAATAGTCCAGTGGTTTGTCACTTAGATCATGGATATTCAAAAGAAGAGTGTGTTGAGGGAATAGATAGCGGATTTACCTCAGTGATGTTTGATGGCTCTAAGCTATCTTTAAATGAAAATATTGAAAAAACACATGAAATTGCTGAATTAGCTCATAGATATAAAGTCTCAGTAGAAGGCGAAATTGGATTTGTTGGATACAATGAGGGAGCAGAATCGTTGAGCACAAACCCTAATGAAGCTAATAAATTTGCGGAGTTATCAGGTTGTGATGCAATGGCTATAAGCGCAGGAAATGTTCATTTACAAACAAATAAATCTTCATCTATAGATATGGATGTTATAAAGAATATACAAGATTTGACTGACATCCCTTTAGTTTTACACGGAAGCAGTGGTATTGATTATGCGTTAAGAAGAAAAATTGCCTTCAATACCAATGTTTGTAAATTTAATATAGGCACAGAACTAAGAAAAACTTTTGGTGATACTCTTAGACAAGAAATCTCAAACAATCCAACTATGTATGATAGAATTCAATTAATTAAATCTACCCTCCCAAAGCTTAAAGAGTCTACTAAAAAAGTAATAGAAAATATTACTTTAAAAACCAATGATTAAGACCTATACGTTAGAAAATAAATTCTTAAGAATTAAAACTTTAAATATAGGGGCTACTTTATTCGAAGTTTTTCATAAAAGAAAAAAAATTAACTTAGTTTTAAATTTGGATAAAATTTCATCTTACAAAAACAATAAAAACTATCTTGGATCTACATGTGGAAGATTTGCTAATAGAATTAAAAATGCTCAATTTAAAATTAAAAATACAACATATAAGCTATCAAAAAATGAAGGTAAAAATATTTTACATGGAGGAAAGAAAGGTTTTGACTCAAAAATTTGGACCATTGTTGACTCCTCCAAAAAACATGTAACTTATCAATATATATCTAAAGATGGCGAAGAGGGCTTTCCAGGAGAATTGATAAGTATTTGTAAATTTAGCCTAAAAGATAATTGTCTTAATATTTCCATTAAAGCAAGATCCTCAAAAATGACCCATGTGAATATAGTTAATCATGCATACTGGAATTTAGAAAAAATAAAAAAAGATATATTTGGTCATCATTTGTATATAAATGCTGACTATTATACTGAAATGGATAAAGACAACATTCCAACTGGAAAAAAAGTAAGTGTTGATAAGTCATTATATGATTTTAGAAAAATGTCTAATATAGGTGACAAAATTAAAGAAAAAGGCTCACCTTATGACGAAAATTATATTGTTCGAAAAAAATCCACACTTATGGCCAAATTAATTGCTCCAAAAAGTCAGATACAATTGACCGTATTTTCTAATCAACCAGCCGTCCAATTTTACTCAGGACAATATTTAAAGTACGTTTCCAAAAATAAAAAATTAAAAGCACATCAAGGAATGTGTTTAGAAACTCAATGTTTTCCTAACTCTCCAAATAATAAAAAATTCCCATCATCTCTTCTTAAGCCCAAAGAGACTTACTTACATAATATGAGATTTAAAATTAGTGATTTTTAAATAATTATTATTCTGATTTAGCTCGTAACTTAAGATTGTTATTATCAAAGAATAATTGAGGAACCTTATAGGCAAATTTTGTCAGTAACGAAACGGTACTAAGTTGAAATTGGCTCCCGTCTAAAAGAGGGTCAATAAATTTTGATATTTGAATTTCCTCATTGAGATAATTCCAATCAAATGTAACGTAAATTCCTTCACCAGAGATATCGTAAAAATTTATAAAAAGTATCGTGCCATTTTTAAGTTCATATCTTGCTTTAAAATTTGGTGAACTTGGTAAGTCAGATCTAAGAATAAATCCGTTATGTTGTAAGTCAGATAAAGAGTTTTGAATTTCAATAATTTTATCTTCACTTAACGTTGAGTAACCATCTGGTAAATTTTGATGAATTAAAATACCTTCTTGTTCTTTGAGGTTTATCATTTCTTGATTATATATTTGAACAGATTTGATTTGTGATTTGCCTATATTAATTAAATCTGTTGGAGCCCAATAGAAATTAGCAGTGTCTGCTGATAGATTGGAATTAACTATAAAAGATTGATTGGAGTTAGGTTTTTTGACATATGTACCTGGAATGTTGTAATTATAAGTTCCAATATTTAATGAAAAAATTTCATCTCCATTAGATGTTTTTAAAATTAGGTCCATTTTATTATCCTCATCTAATCCAAGCTTATAGTGAAGATCTTCTCTGTTTGTTTTATAGTCAATAATATCAGCTTCCCTGAGTTGAATAAAAAAGCGACTTAAAAGTTCTGTATTTGCTGGAAAATTATTATATGAGGTAATTAACCATTGATTTTCAACATTTTCTATAATTGAAGTCCCCTGATTATTAGTGAATTCAATATAGGCAATTTTTTCTAACATCTCACTAAAAGAGGGCACTAAGCTTTCAGAAGCAATATCATTTTTGTCAGAGCTATCATTAAAGTGTAGGCCTAGAGCAATTACAAATGAACCAAATGTTACAAATAATAGAATTTTTAAATTTTTAATAATCATCATTTACTTGATCTTTTTCTTATTCCTAATTGTCTAGGTATAAAGAACATTAATAAAATTAATAAAATTGGAATTAAAAATGTATTTAAAATATTTATCTTATTAGCTAGCAAATCAATGTCTTTGCTAAGATTTCTTCTAACCTCTCGTAGTTGTTTTCTTGTTTGTTCAACTAGAACTTGAAAATTTGCAAGTTCCATTAATTGTTTATCTGAGAGATTTACGTTTTCACCAGCTCTTCCAGCAGATAGGTTTTGTATCTGAGATAAAGTTTCATCTAATTGGTTTTGTAATTCTTGCTCTTGACCAAGATATTTTTGTTCAGCTTCAGCTTGAAGTTTTTGAACAACAGTGAATGGTCTAAATGGAGTTTCTTTATTTCTTAGATTAATAAATTCATCAAATCCAGTAAGAGAGTCAAGAACATTTGTAATTAAACTTCCATTGTCAGATGTCGTCTCTATTACATTTGTATCTAAAAACTTTTGAACTCTGGCCCAAAAAGCATTTCTTATGAAATCAGCATCGCTGAATAAAACAACATTAATGCCACTTGTTGAACTGCTAATATGATTATCTTTTTTGAACTCAAAATCATCATATTGACTTGAGGTATTTCCTGTTAACTTAACACCAAAATCATATTCCACGCCTGTAGGCTGAAATTTGTTAATCAATTTTATTGGATCGTGAACCTCTTTCATGGGTAAATCCATAGTAACGTCACTTGATGATATTAATGGAATATAATTAATTTCGCTGTCTTCGTTTAGAGGCGCTAATCCTCCTGGAGAAACTATCCTTATAAGAGATAAACCATTTCCAATATCCTCTTGTTGATTAATATATTGTCCCCTTACTTCAGGCCAATTAAGCTTAAGCATGGTCTGCAGAGATGTATTATCAGAAATATTTTGCTGAGTTTGCAATCTAGTTGCTTGCGCCCCATCCAATATAATATTTTCATTAAAGTTAATATTTAATGTTTTTAGAATATTTTCTAAGTTAGATGATTTATTAGAATGGTCATTTTTTTCAAAAAAAGGATCTAAAAAGATAACAGTTTTGCCACCATTTAAGATAAATTGTTCAACAGCATATTCAGTTTTTTCAGTAATATCTGAGGGATGATAAACCATAAGTAAATCGATGTTTTCAAAATTTTCTACATCAGTATCTAAAAACTCAAAGTCATAAAAATAACTTAACTCTTCTAAGATTGTGTATTCACCTTGTCCTAATTGATTATTTGGCATCATTGGTGGGGCTGTATCAACCCAAGATAAAAAACCAATCATTGGTTTTTTTGATCTATTTAATTTAAAAATTATGTCAGTAATTTGTTTTTCAAGTGACCCACCTTTTGATGGGTCAAAGAAAGGTACAGTTTCTATGTCGTCAGTTGTATTCGAGGCAATCATGCCGAAATAAACTTTTGATCCTTCCTGATCAATAGGAAACCCTTGGATGCCGTATCTGTTAACATAATCCTCATCTTCAGAATAAGGTTCTGGTTCAATAAAATTTAATTCTATTTTTTCATTTGCAAGATCAGAATATCTGTTAAGGAGTCCTTGAACTTGGTTTGCATAATTTTGAATAATAGGAATATTTTTAGATAGATTGCGACTATAAATAAAGCTTATCTTCAAAGGTTCATCAATTTCACTAATAACTCTTTTTGTACCATCAGATAATGAAAAAGTTCTTGTGGAAGTAAAATCAATTCCAAGATTTATGTTTATTTTTTGAATAATATAGTTAGATGACAAAAAAAGTAAGATTGTGCTTAAAACAGCAACAATAAAAAAATTTCTATTTAAAAAGTTAATCATTAATCACGTACCAAAAACTTTAAAATTGTTAAATAATTCCATAAAGCCATAAAGGATATAAAAAAGAAAAGACCTTTTAGCGAGAAGAAACCAGTTTGTATGCTAGAAAAATGAGTTAAAAAACTGAAACTCGATATGAGCTCGACCACTTCAAGAGGCATCACACTAGTTATAAAGTTGATCATTAAAGGAAAACCACTAATGGTAAATAAAAAAGAAACTAAAATGGATAATATAAAGGCTATAATTTGATTGTTTGTTAGCGATGAAAAGAAGATACCAAGCGAGACATAAGCACCTGCCATAATTATAACACCAAGATATTGCCCAATTATCACTAAATTATCAGGGTTTCCTAAATAATTAACTGTTATCCAAATTGGAAAAGTGAGCACAATTGAAAATACGACAAAAGCCCAAGTAGCAATAAATTTACTTAGGACTATTTTCCATACGGGTATGGGTAAGGTTAATAAAAGTTCAATCGTTCCTAGTCTTTTTTCTTCAGACCAACTTTTCATAGTAACAGCTGAAATGAAAAAAATAAAAACCCATGGAATAAAGCTAAAAAATATATTCAATTCCGCAACACCTGAAGAAAAGAAAGAGCCAAAATAAAAAGTTAATGACATAGATGTAAGAATAAAAATGGCAGTAAAAATGTATGCAACAGGGGTTATGAAATATAATTTAATTTCTCTTTTAATAAGAGCTAACATTAGCTTACTAACTTTCTAAATTTTTCATCGAGTGTTTTACCAATTTTTCTTTTTAATTGGTTGGGTGTACCTTCAAAAATTTTTTGACCATTGTTAATAATAAGACATTTGTTACAAACTTCAGGAACTTCATCGAGAATGTGCGTTGAGATGATGATCGCCTTTGTTTTAGAAAGTTTTTTAATCAATTTTCTTACTTCAAACTTTTGAAGTGGATCGAGTCCATCAGTAGGCTCATCTAATATTAAAAGTTTTGGGTTATGAATTAAAGCTTGTGCAATACCAACTCTTCTTTTGAATCCCTTTGACAATGTCTCGATTGGAACATCCTTAACATCATTTAGCGCAAGATCATCGATAACTTTTTTAATAGCATTTTTTGAGTTTTTTATATTTCTAACTTGGCAGACATAATCTAAATAAAGGTAAGGTGAAAAATCAAGGTACAAAGGCACCCCTTCAGGAAGATATCCAATTAATGACTTAGTGTAGATCGGGTCTTGATCTATATCTTTATTATTAATCAAAACAGACCCACCACTAGATTGTAGATAGCCAGTGATAATTCTCATTGAAGTAGTCTTACCGGCACCATTTGGACCTAAAAAGCCCATCACTTCGCCTATTTTTACTTGAAAAGAAAGGCGATCTATGGCTTTAAACTGATCAAAATTTTTAGATATTTCATTAACGGTTAGCATTTTTTTATTATTTAGTATTAATTCCTAAAATTTCAAGGTTTTAAAGAATTGTAAATTTAACAAATAGAACCATAATTACCAAGCTGATTTATAGATGTCATATGCATCATTTTCGGTAATTTCTTTTGGATTGTTAATTAGTAAACGAGTCTGCTTCATTGCATCTTTAGCCATCGACTCACAGGCATTTTCTGGTATTCCAACATCGCGAAGTCTTTGTTCAAGTCCTAAATTTGATGATAATTTAGAAAGGTTTTCTATAAATTTTGTAGAAATATCTTGGGCACTAGTAGAATTCTCCATTTCCGGAAAAATAATTGGTGCTATTTCACTATAAAGCTGAGCTGCATTTTGATCTTTTATATTAAATCTTAATACATATGGAAGTACTATAGCATTAGATAATCCATGTGGTATGTGATAAGTGCCTCCTATAGGATAGGCTAAAGCATGAACACCGGCCACGGGTGAATTTCCAAATGAGGATCCTGCTAACATAGATCCTAAGAGCATGTTTGATCTTGCTTCTAAATCATTTCCATTAGACACGGCAATTTCTATTGATCCACCTAAAAGTCTTAGAGCTTCTTTTGCAAGTATTTTTGAAATTAAGTTATTATTGACACTTTTAGATGCGTATGACTCTATCGCATGAACCATTGCGTCTACACCGGTTGCTGCAGTGATATGAGGTGGCAGTCCAATTGTTAAAAGAGGATCAAGAATGGCTAGATCAGGTAAAATTAATGGAGACGACACTCCCTTTTTTTCTAGGTCATCTTGTGTGATAATTGATATAGGTGTTACCTCAGAACCTGTTCCTGATGTAGTTGGGTAAAGGGCAAGTGGTAATCTTGGACCTTTAGCATTTGCCACTCCCCAGGCTTCATGAATATCTTCTCCTGATCCAATTAATAAAGCTGTCAGTTTTGCAGTATCCATTGATGAACCTCCGCCAAATCCAATTACACCAGTAGCTTTAAACTCTGATCCTACCTCAACACATTTCATCAATGTCTTTAAAGATGGGTCCGCTTCAACACTATCAAAAACTAATACTTCAGAATATGATCTTAGTGCAGCCAAAGTATCATCAATTAAACCCAGTTTTACTAACCCTGGGTCTGTAACAAAAAGTATATTTTTTCCTAGTTTTTTGGTGACCTCTAATGCGGTATTTTTAGATTCTTCAGCTCCAAAACGTAATCCTGGAGTTGTGTTAAATTGGAAAGATTTCACAGCAGTAATATAAATGATGTTTAGTTTTTTCCTATTAAAAATAATGATTATACAAAACTAACCACAGGATAAATTAATTTGTGCTTTCTTATGAAATATTAATTTTTATACTTAACTGAAGTGTCAAAAGTAATAACAATTGCACAACAAAAAGGTGGGTCTGGCAAGACCACAATTGCAGCAAACTTAGCTGCAGTTTTTACAATTAAAAATAATCTCTCAACCACCATTCTTGATACTGATCCTCAAGGCAGTTTGGGAAAATGGTTCATTACCAGGCAAGAAAAATTGAAATCAAAAAATGATATTCAATTTAAGACAGCAAGTTTATGGGGCGCCCAATATGAAGCAAAATCACTTAAAGAAAAATCGGACTTAGTAATCATTGATACCCCTCCAAAGATTGATGCAGACGGAAGACCTGCAATAGAGGTTGCTGATTTAGTATTGATACCTATTTCTCCCTCCCAAGTCGACTTTTGGGCTACAGAGTCAATTATTGAATTAGCAAAAAGAGAAAAAAAAGAAATACTTGTTTTGATTAACAGGGCTAACGCTAAATCAAAACTAATTAAAGAGGCTGTTAAGTTTGTCAATGAGATGAATGTAAAAAAAGCTAAAACTATTTTGGGTAACAGACAAATATTTGTATCCTCTATGGGCCTTGGATTGACTGTAGTAGAAAAACAACGAACTGGTAAAGGGTGCTTGGAGATGTTATCTCTTGCTAAAGAGATACAATCATTTCTAAAAATATAATTATCTAAATCAATGGACTCAAATTTAGATAATGATCAGCTTTATAATATTTGCTCTGGTCTTTTTAAAGGTTTTATTGATTGGATAGATGTTAATAGTCAAAATGAAAAAGCCCTAATTCTTGATAGTGCTTATCAATTTAAAAACCAAATTTTAAGTCAAGATAACCCTACACTTCAAAAAAAATATTTTGTGACACCTCAAGATTTATCCAACCAAGAAGCATTTATGCTTCTAAATCAGTGGAAAGACACATTTTCAAATTTAATTAATTCTGACTTAGACAGGGTTTCCAAAGACTCTTTTAAAATTTGGTTTTTAAGTCTTGCTTGTTATGTAATTCCTAAACTTGAGGAGGAGGGTAAAATTTTATGGACAAAACTTTTAGAGGGAGTCGAATATTGTAAATATTTTACCATTAGCGATGTACCACACCCACTCAATACAATTACAAAAAACTAAATCAATGTTACAATTAATTATGAGGAGATGGTTTTTCTTTATTTTTTTTATTTCGCTTTGGCTTCCAAACTCCCAAGCGTTAGAGCTTTTTGGTTATAAATTATATGATGGAGTTGACCAGTACTTAAATGATGGTGAGGTAAATTTTAAAAAGAAACTTATCGAAGAAATCGAAATTGATACTGATAAAGTTTTAATTGCTAATCAATATTTGAATAATTATTTCATAAGATCTACAAAAACTGGATATATATATGAAATCCATGGTTCTAATAATAATTTAAAAATTAATCCTGTTGAATGTTTAGATGTTCAGGGGGAATTTATTGAATCGTTTTATAATAAGATACCAAATTTATTCACAACTGAGATAAAGCAGTTTCCTAATAAACTTAAAAGTAAAACTACATGGGAAATCTACATTAATGAAAAATCTAACAATTCAAAACTTATATTTTCTGTTACTTGTGATTATAGTTTTAATAATCGAAGAATGGATATTACCTTAAGTGATCAAGATTATCGTAAAAGTGAAGACTATATTTTTGACAATTTTGAAGAGGCGGAAAAAGAAAAAATCAAAAAAAAGGAAATTGATACTACTGGAATTTAGTAACTAATGAGAGCATATTTATTACAATATATGCCTTTATTTCTGATTTAATTTGTTCGTAAGATGAAGGGATGCCGTCAGTAATTTGGAAGGCAAAATCTACTATTTCGTATGCCTCTTCTTTTCTCATATGAATTTCTTCACATAAATCAAAGGCAAGCTTTTCTCGAATTAGAAAAAAAGCTGTAACTCTTCTTTTTTGTTTCTTATTCAAAATTAATCTTTTTTTGGTTTTTTGAGTTTCATTCCTGTTCCACCCAATTGCATGCCACCAGTACCTTTACAAAGGCTTTTCTTTTCTTTATCGCACTTCTCAACTTTTTTCTTTTTTTCTTTTTTCTCTTCTTTTTTTACTTCTTGTTTCTCAACCTTTTTTTGACTGGTGGTATTAGTTTTATTTTCTGATGCCTGAGGAGTTGTTACTACTGTATTTTGGCCAGTGTTAGCTGGGGCTACTTGTATATTAGAGAGCATTTCAATAATTTGATCTTGCTTTGATTGTTTATTTTTTTGTTTAGTTTTCCATGATTTAGGTAACTTAAGATCTATACAGCTCTCTGATCCACAAAATAAGACATCACCAGTTTCATTATCAAATAAAAAACCACCACAATTCTCAACACCTTTTTGAGTACAATTTGGGATATGCATTTCGTATTCCGCTTTAAGATTTAAAGGCAAAATAAAAGACAAGATTAACAATATCGGGGTTAAGATCTTCATGTGTTGGAAGTGTATCATTTGTTGAAAAATATTTCTAAAACTTTTATTCATATTTAAAACTCTCTCCAGGTAAAGTTGATTGCATGAATTCATTTTCAGTTATCTTTTCAAGCCATTTATTGAGTTTGGGATTTGAAAGAGACCAGTCTTTTGTAAATCTAAATGATGTATAGTCCAAAGCACAAGCTACTGATATTTGATCCATAGTTAATTCATCACTAATAAAGTTATCGAATTTTTTTTCTATCCATTCTATCGACCTTAATATTTTTTTTTCATATCTAGAGATAGCCTTAGGTCTCTGTTCATTTTCCGGGATAGCAGATATTTCAATAAAACGGCTAACTGCATTTTCCATAATTCCATTTGCTACACTAATCATTGTCATACAATCCCAATATCTTTGTTTGGGATAAAGAGTGTTTTTTTTAGAAATACTATCAAAATAAAGACAAATATTATCACTATCTGAAATCATGGTTTTATTAATAAGAAGAGTAGGCACTTGCCTAAGAGGATTAAATTCATCTAAAAATTGTGATTTATAAATATTTATTTTTTCTTCTTTGTGATTTATGTCTAATAATAAAGCAGCTATCTTACATTTTCTTCCAAAAGGAGAGGTGGGACCATTATATAAGATAATTTCTTCACTCATTCTATCACAACTGCAACTGTACCTGGACTAACACCCTCTTGATCGTTACTTATATTTACCTCAATGACAGTTCCACTTATTGGGGCATTGTGATTTACCTCTGATTTCATTACCTCCATAATAAATAAAACATCTCCTTCATTAACTTGATCTCCAACTTCTACTAAAACTTTCCAGATATTTCCTGGAACTGATGTTAAAACTTCTGTAGACATATTATATAATACTCCCTTGTGTACATATTGCTGTTTGCTCTGAGCGCATTTCTTGAGCCTCATAAACACTCACTTCTCTAAATTTAAATTTTTCACTTGGTTTTGCTTGGCCTAGCTTCCAAAATGATGCAGATGGGACAGTAAAAGGCACAATAAAACCGCCCATACTAGGCCCATCATTGACTAATATGATAGGTGTTTGACCTGCAAGATTAATACCTCCAATAGGATAGCCCTGATCAATAATGTTGGAAGGTTCATACCCATGTTCTGGAGATTTATTAGTTGCTTTTTCATTAAAGGTCAGAGAAGGGCCGTCAAGTCTAAATCCTGTTCGATCACTTCTTGCTTGTAATTTCCATTCAGCATTTAGAAAAACCTCATATCCTTTTTCATCTAACCAATCATCATTTGGTCCTCTTACTACTTCAATTTCCCATACCCCTGAGTCTTGAATATTAGGTTTACAGTCTTCGCGAACTTTCCTACCTGGCTTGGTAGAAGATTTACCTAAAGATATTTTTTGCCCTTGTTTTATTGCATGTCCATCAATGCCACCAACACCTGCCTTATGAAAAGTAGACTTTGAGCCCAGCCAAAGCTTAGACTCTATACCACCAGCAAATGAGATGTATGACCTAGCTCCATTCAAACTAAAACCTAACTCCAAAGTTTGACCTGACTTTACTAATATACTTTCCCACATAGGAACAGATTTTCCATCTATCTTTGGTTGCATATCTGCGCCACATACAGCGATGACATGATCTTGTTCAAATTTTAATGAAGGACCAGTATACTGACATTCTAAAGCACCTTCGCTTTCATCATTATTTACTAACAAATTAGCAAGTCTAAAAGACCAGCTATCCATTGGACCAGAGGGAGGAAACCCTTGATTGAGATATCCAACTCTACCCGGATAGTCTTGCACTGATGTTTCTAATCCTTGGTTTATAACTTCTAACATTTAAAATTTTTTTTTATAATCTAGACCCTTGAGCCATTTTTTATATTTATTAATTGAGAATTTATGTTCTTCTATTAAATCGTATTTATATGATTGGTCTTCAACTTTTTTTTCAATCATTTCAAACTCCTCATAACTACAAGGGGTAAACTTAATTCTATCTCCTGGTCTAAAAAGACAAATACTGTCTTTAAATACATCAAATCTTTTTTCGGGATCCCAAATAGGAACAGGTGTTCTTCCAAATATTTGATATCCTCCGGGTAATCTATCTGGGTATATTGCAGTTGAAGACCCTCCCATACCAACAGCACCTCTTGGAGTCCAGGTCCTTGGAGGATTATATTTTGGAGCAGTTAATTTACACCTTGGGTCCAAAGGCATTGTAAAAGGAAGACCTGGCCAAAAACCCAATGAGGCCACCCAATACTCAGTTCCAGAATGAACTCGAACAAAATGGTCAACATTATCAAGGTTATTAAGCTCAACTATGAATTCGGGGTCAGGTTGTTTTGCCTTAATTTTTGTCGAATAATCTTCAATGGCTTCTTTGGTCCATTTATCTAAATATACAGTTGGAAAATGAAATAATCTGCTCGTTACTATCACATCATCATTCTCTTTCATGTCTTGAAGAATTAGCTTTAATTCTTTTACTAAATCTTGATATGAAATATCATCAGGATTGTAGTGTACAATCATTGAAGCAAAACAAGGTAAGGTTTCATAAATGCCATTTATTTTTGCTGTTTCAATAAGTTTTGATAATCCCTGAGCTTTAAAATTTAATTCTAAATTCATTACATTACCAAATTCAATTAATAGATATTTATCACCTCCAGGTAAAAACTTCGGTTCAGGATAAATACCATGAAAAATTTCTTGTTTATTTTGGGGATTATCATTGAGGGTTATAGCTGGGTAGGACCCATCTTCGTTAACATGCCTTTTAACAGATAATCTTTTTTTATTTAAATTGTTCAAATTTATATTATGAGGATACATAGATTTAAAGCTAGAATAGTCATCAATATCTACCTGATTAAAAAAATCATGAGAAATTTTTTTTGATTTATTTTGATTTAAGTTATTTTCTAAATTTTTAAATTTATTTATTTCTTGGTTTGAGTATTTGAAACTCTTCGATGTTTTATGACTATGTTGATTTATTGATTTATTTTTTATAAAAAGATCTTTTGGATTTTGTAAATCAATTTTATCAAAGAGATCTAAATCTGAAGTCTTATATTCCTGGACCATAATTTAAAAATATTTAACTTTTATTTTATTTTCTTTTTCAGACTTTTTTTGAAAATCTACAACTTTAACATTTGTAGGAATAACTGGTTTTTGAATTATATGTTTTTGTGAATTTAAATTATTTTTTGTTGAATTGTCTTTTGTTGATTGCTCTTGAGAAACGTTATTCGATTTTTTTTGTGTATGACCAAACATACCTTCAAGAATAACATTAGGGTCAATGTCTTCTTTTTCAAATGTTTCAAAAATACTACCGTCTCTAAAAACTAAAACTCTATGACATAAACCAATAAATTCTTCTAATTCACTTGATAAGAAAATTACTGTTCCTCCTTCATTGACAAAAATTCTAAGGTGTTTGTATAGATCTCTTTTTGCTCCAACATCTATTCCTCTTGCTGGGTCATTGAGGATTAAAATTTTGGGCGTTGTAGTAAATGCTCTGGCGATCATAACTTTTTGTTGATTTCCGCCACTAAGCGAGGTTATTAGGTTGCTTTTAGGTCCGGTTTTTATACTTAACCTCTCTACTTCCCAATCGAATATTCCATTTAGTTCCATCCATTTTATAAATCCAATAAAACCACCTGACGTTTTAGCTTGTTTGCCTTTATATAAAGGTATGACCATATTTTCATATATGCTCATGTTTGGAAATATACCCTCTTTTTTTCTATCACCTGATACATAGGCTATTCCACTTTTTTTTGCGTCTAATAAATTTTCAACTCTTTTATACTCTTTTTTAGTTAACTCTCTTTCCTCGTCTGACTGTTTAACAATGACATCACCGCTAATAGGTTGTTCGATTCCAGCTAATGCTTTTACAAAATTATCTTGACCTTGCCCATCTAATCCAGTTACTCCTAAAATTTCTCCTTTTGGTAAATTAAAATTAATAACATTTCCATTTTCCCATACTTTTAAATCATTTGATCTCAGAACAATTTCATCTGAAATAGAATTAGGCGGTGTGGATTTAATTTCGGAGGCTGTAGAAATTTTTTTATCACCGGTCATTAAAGCTAATAAATTTTTCTCAGTGATTTCATCACCTGCAAGAACACCTACATCTACTCCATCTCTCATAACTGTAGCTCGATCACTTATTCTTACGAGCTCGGCTATTCTATGCGTAACAATAAAGATGGCAGCACCTTGATCTCTTAAGGCTCTCATTTTTGCAAATAACCTTTCAGTAGAGTCAAAATCTAAAGCCGCGGAAGACTCATCTAAAATTAATACTTTTGGATTTCTCAGAAAAGCTCGACCAATTGTGATCCATGCTTTCATACCTAATGATAGTTGGCTTGCTATTGTATAAGGATCTACAAATTCACCAGCTAGCTCTAACATGATAGATGCAGCTTTTTCTACTTTATCTCGATGTGCTAATTTTTTTCCAAAAAATGAGTCATAACCTATGAAAAGATTTTCATAGACTGTTGCCTCTTCAGCAATCATTACTTCTTGAAAGACTGTTGATATTCCAATTCTTTGAGCCTCAATTGGTGAATTAGGTGAATGGCCCATTATGGATACTTTTCCTTTATCCAAAGGAAGTACTCCTGAGATAACTTTTGCTAGAGTACTTTTCCCACAACCATTACCCCCAACAATTGCATGTATTTCACCAAAATTTGCTTTGAAATTTACTCCGTTTAGAGCTTTTGTTACGCCAAAAGATTTAGTTGCATCTTGAACGTAAATATCTCCACCTGATTTGGTGGAAGTTGACTGCGCCCCGTCTAAATCAGGGGCGCTGTCTTTAGTTTTTTCTTCATTCATTAATTAATGATTAATTAAAGAAGTGCCTCGCCGTTATCGAAGAAGTGGTTTAAATACTCATCACTTGCCCAGTTCTCAATTCCAACAGTTCTAAACTCACTTGAGTTTCTGTCACAATCTTCTGGAACAAAAGACTGAATAGTTTCTACATCTTCCTCATATGGAGGTACGAGGATTGATTGCATTTTTAATCCTTGACCCTTCATAGTTCTAAGCAAAACATTCATTGCAAATTCAGCATCGTCTCCTGGAGGCCATGC
>CEWA01035769.1_pt1 | contig 18049 bp, 11 predicted proteins | sample 530361 | NCBI WGS metagenome assembly CEWA01 (sample SAMEA2620000, study PRJEB7988) | marine metagenome | biome: marine biome (ENVO:00000447); feature: surface water layer (ENVO:00002042); material: "saline water (ENVO:00002010), including plankton (ENVO:xxxxxxxx)" | depth 5 m
CTTGGTATAAAGAAAACACACCTATTCCATCCCCATTCATCAAATAACCAATGAAAATGAACAAGATCGTTAATGGACACAATCTTAAACCAGGTGCTTTCCTTAAAGGTGCCGAACTCAGGGGTGCCGACCTTAGGAATGCTGACCTCAAAGGTGCTAACCTTGAAGGTGCTATCCTTAGGTTTTCTGACCTTGAAGGTGCTTACCTTAGGTTTGCTGAACTTAATGGTGCCGACCTTTCTTATGCTGACCTTATGAAGTCTAAACTTAAGAATGCTAAACTCAAGAATGCTGACCTTGAAGGTGCAGACCTTGAAGATGCTAATCTTGTGTATGCTAATCTTGAGGGCGCTAACCTTAAGGATGCTAACCTCAGGGGCGCTAAAATTAGGGGTGCTAGACTTAAGGATGTTGACCTTAGGAATGCTGACCTTAGTGGTGCTAACCTCAGGGGTGCTGACCTTGAGGGCGCTAACCTTAAGGATGCTGATCTTAGTGGTGCTAATTTGACCGGAACAATCTTAGAGAAAGAGGAGAACAACCTAAATTAATATATACCTAAGCAGTTATATATTTTATGTCCATTGATATGGATGATTATCTAAGTTATTTGGAGTATACTCAAGATGGAGACAAAATGTTAAAAGATGAACCTATGATCAGTTACGATTCATTTATTGATCGTTTCATACTAGATGCTCCAAATAATGAAACTTATTATTTCAGAGATTATGAAGGGGCAGAAGATTTTTGGATGTTAAATTTTAAAGAGGATCACAGCACCGAAGAATAAGTAATGCCATACTATCCAAGTATTATTGAAGAATTTGGTAATATATCAGTACCAGCAGCAGGAACATCAGTAGCAGAGACACTAACCTTCAGTGGAACAGAATCCATTGGAGATAGTGTCAATTGGTCTGGAAGTATACCAAATGCAGTCAGTTATGCTCTCAGTGGAACTGATGCAAGTAGTTTCAATATTAACAGTAGTAGTGGTGCGATTACTTGGGCAATTAATAATCCAGATGATGAAAAAACTTTCGTATTCGTCGTTGAAGGTACGGACACTGAAGGAAATACCGTATATCAAGGGGTAATTCTATCAACGTACACATATAATGCCGGACAGATTACGGGATTGTTTATAAAACATGAGATTGGTACGGAGGATGCTGCCGTGACCTTTCCTGCAGAGTATGTTGATCCGACAGTTACACCAGCACCTCCGGCATATCCTGCCCATACTGCAGCACTGAAAGATTATGGCGGAGTATTTCGAGTACAACAATATGTACCGAATGCATACAGTAATGACTCAGAAACATTTATGAATGTTGATCAGTTTGTCAGTGTAGATTTCAGTATTACTGGATATACCACTGCAACAGATCGATACGTCTATTATGATGATGATCTGACTCAGACGGATGATGCAGGGTTTGTGAGGTGGTTAGATGTACGATTTGATACTTTAGGTTTTGATATTGATGGTCGTCCGGACTGGTATAGTCAACCGAATGACTATTATACGAGTCAGGGTACGTCAACAGGTAAAAACCCCGCGTTACTTACAATTGAAAGGGAAGAAACGATTACGGTGACCTTTGATAGTTTCAGTCCAAACATCTTAGAAAATACTCCTTTCATCGATGAAGACATCGTAGTACAATTAATTAAAAAAAATGGAAGTGGTACAGTCATTAGTACTACCACATGTGATAAGAATAATCTCAGCAATATCAGTGTCAGCGCAACCTATCCAGACACTATTACAATTCATGTAGAAGGTAACTATACCAGATTGTTATTTCCTAATGAAGAATGGGATTATTACTTTGATAAGAATGAAGATTATACAGTTATTCCTCAGCATTTGAGTATTGACTTTCCTAATGAGCAGAAACGATTTAACAATAGTTCTATTTTAAATGCCGAAGGTGAATTGCCTACGTTTGTTACTGATACTCAGTTTGAAAATGCAATTTTAAATTTAGATGCATCGACAGTAGAAATAAAAGCTCAATTTGAAGAATCGATAATAATAATAAAACCTCAAGATGCTGATGATAAATTTGATGCCTATCGTATTAGGCAGGGTAATTCTTCTCAGACTGCTATTAATGGAAATGTTCTTGATTTATCATTAGAATTTCCTTCGGATGCATTTATCTTGAGATATCTACAGGATCCAGTGACTAATCGTGATATCACTTATACTTTTACTGTGACTAGTAGTATACCTGCCTGGAATAGTTCTCCATGGACAATAGGGTCCTATACCGTTGGTAGTTACGTCACTAGCGGTGGTAATTTGTATCGTGTGGTAGTAGCAGGTGCATCAGATACTGCTCCCACAGGTACAGGCAATTTCCAAGGAACATCAGGAGAACCACCAGTAGGAACCGGAGCAGTCTTTCGCTATGTTCCTGATATGGGTGGTACAGAGTATGGTGCTGCCACTGTACAGATTAGACAGAACGTAATTAATAATTACTTGTCTGGTGCTGAAAGATATGGTACTATAATTGCAGCATTACCTTCTCGAAGAGAAGCAAAAAGTATCACATTAGCAGAACCTGGTCGTCAGGATGGATTTTAATTAAACTTATGCCAATACCCACCGTATACACACCCATACAACCGTTACCAAGTATTGTTGGTAAACCTGCGGTATGGACTCCAAATGTTTGGACCGGAACCTTTTGTCCTGGGAATCCACCAGTACCAGAGATATGGAGTATTACTGTAACTAATTTCACACCAATTATTGCACCTGCACCCTATAACGGTGATCCTGGTATTACTTTACGATTGACACCTGGAACTGCCACAGTTCTTGGTGCTGGTGTTATCACAACTGGAGTTTTAACCGGACCAGTAACAGCAACATTAAGTATAGATGCTCCAGGTGGTTATACTGATTACTTATTTCCCAATAAAGAATATAAATATCGCAGTGATCTTTCAACAGTTCCCGTACATGCACCTGTGCCAGTTGTAGGTCCTTCTGGATATTCATCAAACTATGGTACAGTAAATCAATTAACAGCAACACCTGCAATACGACAACCTTTCCTAAATCCGGTTATTTCAAAACCTATTGCTGGGGAACCAGTTGCTGGATTAATTGCTGATTTACCAGCAGTGGATCATATGATTCATTATTTTCCGGATCCAAGATTTGTTATTGTTGTGCAATATACTCTTGTCATTACAAGTTCTTGTGGAATTGGTGCTGGTACATATACAATTAGACAAATTGTGTATGACGATAAGGATATCGCTGCACAAAGGTTTGTGACTAAAGTGCAAACTCAATTAGGGAGAAATCCATTACAGTTTCCCAATCCACGCAAAAAAACATTATAGGAGATTAATTTATGAGAGGTTGTACATATATGGGTGCATTGAGTACTGGACATATCTGTTATCCACCAACAGCACTAACTCAAGGTTCACCAAACGTTTTCATCAATTGCCCATCCCCGGCATCTCTTGCTCCTGGAGCAACTTTCGCAGGGATAGGAGGTCCTGCAGGGCGTGTAGGAGACCTGTTTGCACCACATGCATGCCCCGGCACTAATCCGCCCCCTCCACACCTTATTAGACCTATCTCACAGGGTCCTCTGAATGTTTATTTTAATTTTCGTCCTCCAGGTAGGGTTGGTGATTTTATTGCCTGCGGAGACAGGATTGCTCAAGGAAGTCCAAATGTCTTTGCAGGATTATTCTCCTAACTATTGACAGGAGAATTAATATCTGCTATGCTCACTTCGTTCTTATTTAAATATTAAATCTATGGCAATGCGTTCTAAAATTGGTATGAATGGTGTTGATTTCATACCCGGAAAACCCAAAAAAACTCGCCAAGGTAGTTCTGAACATACAAAATTGTCTGCTACCTCTCGTAATGGCAAGAAAAAGCGTTACAGGGGGCAAGGACGTTGAGACCTGAGACTAGACAATCAATGGAGATGCTGTGGAGTGCTAAATGGAACCTTCCAAAAGCAGCAGCAAATTGCAATTTGTCAGTAAAAGAGATGAAGATTACTTTTAACGAGTATTGCAACTTTCATCCACCTACTTATAAAGAGGAATAGTACATGAGTCAATTAGTCGTCAACTTACCAGCACAGAAGGTATGGGTTCGTAAAGAATATCTTAGAGATCATATTGACGGTCATGGAGAATTCGTAGAAGGCGTTTGGGTGTCGGCAAAATCGATACCTGGACGTGCTTTTTATTTTGAGACGTACCTACCAGAGTACGCTGCAATGTTCGATAAATTGCCCATCAGTGCCTTCCTGAGTCGCCCTGAACTGCCTGAAAATGACTTAGACCTACCTAACCTTCAATTTTGGAATTGTATGGACTATGGAGTGCGTTGTATTGAGAAGCAATTCATCGGTTCTATGGACATTGTATGTCGAACTCGTAATTTTGGGGCAATGTCTGGAGAGTATTTGTTCACATTAGACAATTTTCATCCTGATATAGACATTACAAATACTAATGTTAGTGAAGTTCCAGAGGAACATAAGTCCCATAATTGCATTTTGTTGGAAAATGGACAGTTTGCACTGTATCCAAACAACAGAATTAGAATTTTTGACCTGTCAATTACCCCTCAAGAACCTAAAATGCCAGATTTTAAGGTTTCTACTGAGTATTATCAGGTTGAGCAGGGTGTACGATGGGGTAGATTGGGTGATACTGATGATTATTTTTGGAAAACACCCGAAGAAAAGAGTGAATAAATATAATTTGGACAAACTTGTTCTTTTTTGGAGTTAAAATGGCAGTAAATCCTGTACCAGATCAAAGTGAAGATTTCAAAAAATCCGGAATGGTGTTAATCACTGACCCTAAATCGGATTATTATCTAAAAAAATCATCTAAGATGAAAAAAGATCAGAAAAAGTAAGATATATAAAATATAAAGAGACTGAAAATGCCATCAATATCTAAAAAATTTGTTGATGTTAACCCCAATTTTACCAGACATCCCGTTACTGGTGATATTGGAGTGCTAAAAAATGAAGATGCCATTAAACAGTCAGTAAAAAATATTGTCATGACCCAATTAGGTGAAAAATTCTTTGATCCTTTATTTGGTACGTCATCGAATGGTTTATTATTTGAAAATTTTAATAGTATAGTCTCTGATAGATTAGCATTAGAGATTGAAGATGCTATTAAATTTTATGAACCTAGAGTTACCTTTGACGATATTGATATTTTTGAAGATGTTAGAAACAACTCTATTAAATTTAATGTAAATTTTACTATTATTGGTTCTCCCTTAGATCAACAATCAATTAGTCTCATCCTGGAAAAAGTATAATGGCATTCAATCAAGTTACTAATTTAGATTTTGAGGACGTAAAGCAAAGTTTACGGGAGTTTATGCGCTCTTCAGAAACTTTTACTGATTATAACTTTGAGGGGTCTGTATTATCACAATTTATTGATGTGCTGGCATATAATACTTACTACAGCGCATTAAATGCAAATTTAGTTGCCAATGAGGTATTTTTAGATTCTGCATCAATTAGAGAAAACGTTGTCTCTCTTGCAAAAAGTCTTGGATATGTTCCAAGAGGTGCTACAGCACCAAAAGCAACAGTAACTCTTACTGTTCCATTATCAATTGATTCATCTGTCACACAACTGACTTTAAAGCGTGGAAGTGCATTAATTGGAAAAAATGATGAAGGTTCTTTCGTATTTACGCCTAGTGATGATGTTACTAAACAAAGATCAGAAAGTACGACTGGATTTTCTCAAATAGTATTTGAAAATTTAGATATTTTTCAAGCTACACCACTTTCACTTACTTACACTGTAAACACTTCGACAGTTCAAAAATTTATCATTCCCGATAGTAATGCAGATTTAAATTTAATTGAAGTCAAAGTAAATGAAATTAGTGAAAATAATACGGTAATTCAAACTTACAAACCAGTAACGGATATTACTACGTTAACAAGCACCCAAAGATCTTATTTTATTCAAGAAAATAAAAACGAACAGTATGAGATAATTTTTGGGGATGATACTTTTGGTAGAAAATTAAAAAATAATGATATAGTTACGATTACTTACTTTATCACCGATAAAGCATTAGGTAATGATTGTAATAATTTTAACTTCACTGGTAGACTTTTTGATCAATCAAATAATGCATATTCAGCAACAACTCCTCAAATTACAGTAGTAAGTTCATCTTCTGGAGGATCGGATCCAGAGTCTGTAACATCCATTAAGTATCTTGCTCCAAGAAGTTATTCAGCACAAAATAGAGCAGTTACAGTTAATGATTATGAGTTTTTGGTTAATACTAAACTTCCTGGATTGGAATCTTTGACTGTTTTTGGTGGTGAAGATGCATCCCCTCCACAATATGGCAAGGTATTTGTAGCAGCAAAACCATTCGGAGCCAGTAAATTAACAACCACCGCTAAATTAAATCTTATTAAAGATTTAAGGCAGTTTACTATTTTAACGGTTGTACCAGAAATTGTTGATCCTTCTTTCTTGTATATTGATATTGATAGTTACGTTTATTATAATTCCAAATTAACTAAAAAAACACCTCAACAAATTGCAACTGCTGTTAGAAATTCTATATTACAATTTGGTAATACTCAAGAACTTAATAAGTTTAATAGTAAATTTAAATACAGTAAACTAATATCATTTATTGATGAAGTTGATCCTGGTATAACTTCAAATATTACAAGGGTCAGAATGGAAAAGAGATTAGAGACTTTATCAAATATTTTTGCTTCTTATGAAATTTGTTATGGTAATAGGATTTCACCAAATACTACTTTAATATCTAATGGGTTTAAAATAACTGGTGAACCAAGTACATATGTTTACTTTTTTGAAAAATATGATGATGATGGTACTATTGCTGTTTTTAGAAGTGAAGGAAATGTGAAAAAATATTTCAGCACTTCAATAGGAAATATTGACTATGAAAAAGGTGAAATAAATATCAATAACATCAACATTAATAGTGTGGTTGGGGATGCTGATTATATTTCTTTATCAGTCACTCCAGCATCAAATGATATTTTAGGTTTGAGAGATTTATACTTATTATTTGATTCTTCTAATGTAAATGTAAACGTAATTTTAGATGAATTATCATCATCATCTAGATCAACGGGTGTAGGACAAATTCCAGTATCAAGTTAAAGATGTTTAACGATTTAAGAGTATCAAATTCTATTTCTAGTCAAGTACCAAAGTACTTTTCTCAAGAATATCCAAATTTTGTAAATTTCTTAAAAGATTATTATAGGTTTTTAGAAACTAATGGTAATTCTTTAGATTTATTAAATGGTATTCAGGATTTAATTGATATTGAGACCTATACAGGGATAGATTATTCTGCAATATTGACAGAATCTGTAGATCTTGACGATACTGAAATTGTAGTTAATGGACATGTTAACTATCCATTAACTAATGGACTTCTTAAAATTAATGATGAGGTAATTTTTTATAGATTACTTGAGCCTGATGTATTAAATGGAAATAAAGTTACAAAATTTACTGATTGTATTAGAGGTTACACATATAATACACTAACCATTGAGGAAGGGTTTAAATCAAACATTAAAACTACACCGTCCGCTCATGATACTGGAGCAACTGTAGAAAATCAATCATATGTATATTTGCTTTATTTCTTAGAGCAACTTAGAGAGCAATATCTGTCAGATTTTCCAAAAGGAATTTTAGAGAAGAATTTAGAAAAAGGATTAAATATCAATAATCTTTTAAAAAAGATTAAAGATTTTTATTTAAGTAAAGGAACTCCAAAAGGCATTGAGTTTTACTTTAAATTTTTATTTCAACAAAACTCAGAAATTCGTAATTATAGAGATTCTATCTTTACTCCTTCAGATGCAGTTTATGAAGATAAAGTAGTTGTTAGATTAGAAAATTTAGATTCATATTCTGTTTCAGATATAATTTTAAAAGAGTTTGTTCAAAAGGAAGAGACTTTTACAGTCTTATCTTTTGAAAGTTTATATTCCAATAAAACACTGGCACTTGAGTATGAAATTTCAAATTCAAATAAGTTATTACCTACAAAGTTTACAAAAATTATAACAGAACCCAATTTAGAAAAGAAATATCTTTACGTTGAAAGTACTGAGGGTTTTCCAGAATCAGGATCTTTAAGATATAGAGATCTTTATATTAAATATACGTCAAAACAATCAAATTATTTTATTTGTGATGATTCTATTAATAGTATCTCTACTTTTTTTGGTGGAAATATAAGCAAATCAATTGGTCAAACTGTTTATGATGTAGAAACACTTTGTACAATAAAAGATGCCCCAGAGTTTTATTTTGCCGTATATACTGGTATTGTAGAAGTAACTTCTACAAAAAATATTGGATATATTCCTGGAGATGTTGGAACTGTTACCGAATTTACTTTATTAGAAGATCCAATTTTAACTTCTTGGGTATATAATGACATTTTACCTGCAAGAAGAAATTCTCATTTTCTTGCATCAGTAACAAATTTATATTATTCGGATGATTCTGTATTTTTAACTGTCTCAAAACTACCATTTGCAAAATATCCTGGAGAAGGATCTCCAACAGTCCCTGATATTGATCTTGGTCATAAAAACATATTGATGACTGATCGTTTTGTCAGAATTCCAAGGAATTTTAATCAAAGAATCCTTGAAAACAGAGAAGATACTATTCGTCAATTCCCAGTAGGTCTTTTGATTGATGGAACTCCGTTGTTAAATTGGAAGAACAATAATACAATAACTCGTGGGGAATTATCTGCGATTGACATCCAAAATGGAGGATCTGAATTCAATATAAATTCTCCGCCAATAATAAAAGTTAGTAATCCAACTACAACAGAGGATGGAAGGCAAACAGCAGAATTAGAATTAAAAGTTAGTGGTAGTATTACCGAAGTAAATATAGAATCTGGTGGAACTTTATATCCAAGTAATACATCAATTATTGTAGAAAAATCTGTTGACAATGATCCAAATGTTACATTTAGGGAAGCAGTTCTTTCTTGTATAGTTGTTAATGGGGAAATTACTAGAGTTAAAATTATTGACCCTGGAACGGGATATACCGCTCCCCCAACAATTGTAATATCATCTACTGTAGGTACTGATGCAGTCATCTCAGCAGTAGTTGAAGGTAGCATTTATAAGGTTGATTATAAACTCGATGACAATGGTAATCCGATTAAAGGTAAAAAATATACCCAAAATCCAGTATATCAACTACAGAAAGGTTCTGGTTGCACTGCTCTGCCAACTGTTTCTAATGGAAAGTTAACAAATATTACTTTAATTAACCCTGGAAAAGATTATAATTCACCTCCAAGAGTTAATATTATAGATGATTCCGGCGCTGGTATTGGAGCAAAAGTTATTTCCAAAATTGATAGTAATAAGAAGGTAATTGAATTTGTCATAGTTAATTCAGGAATTAATTACAATTTTAATTCAACCAGGGTAGTGGTTGAAGAATCTGGCGCAGGAGATGTCATAAACCTTACTGCACAAATTTGGACGCCAGTTAATAATTATTTCCAAACCATTAAGGGTGAGGATGGATCTTTTTATGAATTAATTGACAGCGATAATCAAATTTATACCTATAATACTTTAGGAACTCCATTGCATCTAAAACATTATGATAAAGTATCGGGACAATATTTGGATGTAGATTTTATTGGTGATGGAAACGGAAAACCACATTCTCCGATTATTGGTTGGGCATTTGATGGAGCACCCATTTATGGACCCTTTGGATTCCGAGAAGCGTTAGATTCTGGATCTGACATTGTTAGAATGACTAGTGGATATCGTAAAAAACTTGTTTTTGACGACATTAGAGAACAAGTAGGTGGAATAGGTCTTAATGAATTTGAAAAAGGATATTTTGCCGAAGACTGGGAATGGATACCAGACCCATCAAATTTAGATAGAGAAAATGGTAGATTCTGCGTAACTCCAGAATTTCCTGATGGTGTTTATGCATACTTCGCAACTATTGAACCAGATGGTCCGGATAAAAACAAAGCAGGATTTCCATACTTTGTAGGTAGTCAATATAAAGGATCTACTTTTAATGAATTCAATGCCAAAGAAACTCGCATCCTTTTAGAAGAAAATTTAACTAAATTTGTAAGTTTAAGGGATACAATATCAGTTAGACCAATAGATCCCGGATTATTTACTGTTAGTTCAATTCCAGAATCAACTGATTCAAAATTATCTTCAATTTCAGTTGATTCTGGTGGAGATTTGTATAAATTTGGAGATAAGTTGGTATTTGATAATTCTCAAACTAATGGATTTGGTGCAACTGCAATTGTCAGCGTATTGAATGGAAGGAGTATTTCAAATACCTCAAAACAAACTTACGATTATATAGAATATGATCAGGAAACTGCTACTATAACTGAAAGTACAATCTTTAAAACCGTTGATGGGTTTATAGGAAATGTATTTAATGTAGACCTAGACAAAAAACAAATTTATATTACTAAAACTGCCGGTTCTGCAATTCCTGAAGGTGCTCAAATTTTTGATGATCAAAATTTAACAGATGCTTTTGAAGAGGAAAAATTATCCGCAACTCTTAATAGCAACTTATTTACAACTGTGTTGTCTAGTTCTATCACTGCCACGGATTCATTAATAGACGTAAACAGTGTTACTAATATTGATGAAGGAGATTTTATAAAAATTGGTGAAGAATATTTAAAAGTTATTAGAAAAACTGGAACTGAATTATTTGTTATTAGAGGTGTTAATGGTACAAGAAAACAATCTTATACTTCTGGAACTTCTGTAAAAATTTTAAATGAAATTACACTATTCAGTTCTATTCAATTTGTTACTGGTGATGTTGTTAAAATTGATAGTGAACTTTTCAAAATAGTTGATATAAAAATTGATAGGTTACCTAATATTCAAGGAATTGATATTGTTGATGGAGGAAGTAGTATTCCTGCAGGAACATATTTCTTGTATTTTGATGGAGAGTTGCAGGTAACTGGTGGTAATAATGTAGGAACCGTCACTATTGCAAATGGTTCTGTTACAGGATTAACATTTGATAGTAATAATACTAATATATTCGATAATCCCAATATACAAATCGGAGATAGTTCTACTTATTCAGCAGCTAATTTCTTAGATGTTGATATTAGGGGATCGAGGTATCTCCATACTATTGTAGCAGAAAGAACTCTGTTCGGTAGCACAGCAGCACCACATTCTTTTGGAACTAGGGTAATAAAGCAGAACTTTACTTCTGCAGTTGTGAAAAAATATGAAGAAGGTAGAATTTTAACTACCATTGGTGCAAATGATAATTTGCTAATTCCTGGCGATGATATTACCATTAGTGCATCTTTGAATAGTCAGGAAGAAAAAGAAATTACAGTATCAAATGGTGCTATTCTTATAGATGGTGTTAGTGTAAGTGAGTTAGAACTTTATGAAGGATATTCATATACGTTTGTTACTCCAGATATAAGATTCGATTTTTATGGTATCTCTACAGAAAATAATAATAAAATTCCAGGTAAAAAATATTTTGATATAGATGTAAAGGAAGAATATACTGCTCAAAATGCATTGTCGAAATTTATTATTGAACCTAAAGCATCGGATTTAACAGAATATTTCTTGGTTCTCATAGATACAACTACTCAAAGTTCACAAATTACTAAAAATATATTAGTAAAAACTATTAGTGAACCTATAAATGGAGAGTATAAAGTTCTTAAGTCATCTGCCACTGATTTTGTAATTTATACAGAAGATGACCCTCAAACTAATTTTATATCAAATTATAATTCAAATACCATAAGTTATACTACAACTTCAAAGAATGCAAAAGGTCCAATTAATTTTGTTACCTTAACTTCTGGAGGTTTTTCTTATATTACCCCTCCTGGAATTTCAAATATAATTTCAGATGAAGGAGTTGGTGCAATTTTAAGTCCAAAAACTAATAGTATTGGTCTTATTACTAATATTAATAATAATTTTTCTGGATATGGATTTAATTCAGATTTTAGACAAAAACCAATTGTTCAATTTCCTCAAATTTTAACAGTAGGTAGTATATTTACAGTGTCTTCTATAAGTCTTACTTCTGGGGGAAGCAATTATCTATTTACGCCGAGGGTTGTTGTAACTGGTGGCGGTTTAGCAGATGGAGATCCTTCACATGCCATAATTAATGCAGAATTTGCAAAAACTGGATCTAGAAATATTTTAGATTTAAATATCGAATTTAGTGGTCAAAAATATACCTCTGCACCAGATATTAATATTGAAAAGTATTATTTTATTGAAATTGATGGATCTGGAAATTTAAAATTTAAATTCCCATTTAATCAGTATATTCTTCAAAATGATAAATTTAAAATTAGAGGTTATTATTTAGATAATACTGATCAAGAAAAATTTGCTGAAAGTGACGTATTCTTTGCAAATTTACAAACAACTAGCATTACTTGTCGAGAAACTGCTGCATCTACCACTGATGTTGATCCAAGACTTTCTGGGGATCTTGGATCGGTAACTGAAAATATTTTACGATATGAATTTATATCAGAATCTAGAGTTGCTACTGCTACTGCAATTGTAGTTGAATCTACATTTCTTCCTGCAGAAAAAATTATATTTAACGTAGAAGATGGAATAGAAAAATTTGGGTTTGTAGCAACTAATTTAGGATGGCAACCTTCAAATGCAACATTACGGGTTGAAAAATTTAATTACCAGTTTAAAATCGGAGATACTATTTCCGGAGAGACCAGCAACTCTTTTGGTGTTATTCAAAGTGTTGATGGTTCTGTCTCTACTGGTAAACTTGGAGTAAAAGTTACTAAACCAAAGAAATTCTTGACTAAAAATTCTTTCTTAGGATCAAACTTTGAAAAAATTCAAGATAGTTTTAAATATCAAAGGTTTGCTTACGAAATTGGTGTGGAGACTCCATTAAGTGAGTGGAAAGAAAACTATAAACAAACAGTTCATCCTACTGGATATAATTTATTTGCCAGAGCAACAATTGATAACAAAGTTGATGTTAACACCAAGACCAGTAGTATTTCAGTTATTTCTACTACTATTGCTAAAGAAGTTTCATTTAGAAGAAAGTATAATTATCTTTCAACTAGAAATGTAGGAATAGAGGAAGTTGACGTTTTAAATAGAAGACTTACAGACATTAAAGAAACAGAACAAGCAGTTGTTGCAGTTTTTGAAGATTTTTCAGAAGAATTTAATGGTGTAAATACTTCGTTTGTTCTTAAAGTAGTAAATCCATTAGATCCTACAAATTTTGAGACCGGTGAACCTAATTATATTGAAGATTATGATGTAGATCAAATGATTGTTATTCTTGACAATGTAATACAAACATATGGTACGTCTTGGTTTGTAACGGAATCTGATAAAAACATTAGATTCATTTCAAGTCAATTAGACGAAGAACTATTACCTGAGGGAGAACTATTAGTTTACAGAAAATTAAATGATGATTTAACCATACTTGAATATTCAGAAACTATATCTGCGGCAGGATCAACTTTTGCAATAAGAGATTTGGATAGTAATCCTTGGCCATCCGCAATCTTTAATACTATTGATGAGGATAATTATTTTGTATTTGTTGATGGTATTTGCCAGAGTAATTCTGCATTTACAATATCAAATACTAATAGTGGTCAAATTGATTTTGGATCAGATGTTCTACCAATTGGTACTGAACTATCTGTAAGATATGTTTCTGATTTATTAAAAAATGAATTTTCTTCAGGGTCTGTTACCGCTAATACTCCTGTCACTCTATCAAATACTCCTACGGTTGCGACTAGTAAGGATAGTTATTTTGTTTTCGTAGATGGCGTTTTGATGACTAGTGGAACTGGCAGCATTTATGATATTGATGTTAATAAAAACATCATTTTTACTGTAAGTTTTAATTATGATTCATTAATTGTAATTATAGATTCTAAAGGAGTATCGTTACCTACACAAGAAGATGATATAACTGCAGAAAAATATTCTTATAAAATTGAAGATGGTCAAGTTGATATTCCGGTAGGAATGGTAATGAATGCAAAAGAGTATATTGTAGATATTGCCGGAGTAGTGCAAACTCCAAATATAGTTTACACTGTTAACTTTAGTGGTCAAAGAAAGATAAATTTCACTGAACCTCCTGAGAGAATTCTAGTTGAAGAGAATGATCCTAATATTAATACTGATGATGTTTTTGTAGGAAGACAATTTGTAGGTTTATTATACCAAAGAAGTGATCCTTCTGGAACATTGACAAGTGATCCTAGAAATTATCAATTTGATGATATTAGTCAAAATATAATTCATGTTAGAGAAAATTTAGATAATTTTATTATTGGAGATGTAATTAGTAAAAACAATGATGAATCTTTTGCGTTGATTACGAATAAAAAGACTGTTGTAACTAAGGTTGAAACTCAAAATGCATTCGTAAACTCAAATTTTCTTGATGGTAATACCGGAACTTTAATCCTCAACACAATTAAAAATATATTTGTTGGTGATAGATTTGAGTTTAACTCTTCTTTAGGATTAACCAGTTCAGATGATGATGAAATTGAAATTACTTCAATTAATCGCAGCACAAATACTATAACTTTTGAAAATGTATCGGGAAGCACTTTATCGATTAATATCCCAGCTAATACTTTAATTAATTTCAAACATAATACTCTTGAAATATCAAACTTAGAGACAACAGTTGCTAATAGAGATGAAGCTTTCGTAGATAATGACATTATATTGAGTGGTACTGGAAGTATTCAATCAACTAATGTTAATAGTAGTATTGATAATGCTTTTGGTCTTAGATTAGATACTGCTATTGCAAATGTTCAAGCAAGTAATGTTTCGGGCGGTGGTTTAACTGGTAACGCAAATATTGTTAATGGAGGTGTCTTATATGCTGCTTCACCATTACCAGAAATTAAAATTATTGGAGGTTCTGGTAGCGGAGCAACTGCTACTCCAACTATTGCGGGCGGGGTAATTACTCAAATCGCTTTAAGTGGTGGAACTGGTTATGATTCTGCTAATTTACCTAATTTGGTAATTGATGGACCACCTAGTAGTATTATTGAGGTTCCTACTGGAGATGGTGCTTCGTTTGCTAATGGTGATTATATTTTAATAAATGAATCTGAAGTTGTGCAAATTACTAATATATCTTCAGATGATTTAACGGTAGACAGAGGTCAATTATTGACTGATGTGAATGATTTTTATATAAAGACTACACCTATTAGAAAAGTTATTCCATATCAAGTTACATGTAAGTCATTTAGAAGAGGATTTGATGGAAATAAAACTGTATTTGAATTAACAGAACAATTCCAATCAGTAGATATTGCGATTGATTCTGATATATTTGTTATTTTAAATGGTGTTCAACAAGAACTAGGTCCTAGCAAATCTTATACATTATCTCAAACTGGCACTGCACCTAATATTAAAACCTTAGTAAACTTTACAGAAGCACCAAAATTTGGAAGTCCTTGCAATGTGTTTTATCTCGGGCAGACCATATCGATTAATGATATATCTAATCAATTTAATGGTTCACGCAGAGTGTTTGAACTTCGCGATAATTTAGGTGAAATTTTCAGTTTCAGTGCTAAAGGAAAACCAGATGCAAATATATCTGCAAACTTGATATTATTCATTGATGGAGTTTATCAAATACCATCCGTATCTTCTCCAGGTAGAACTCCTGCATATCCAGATTCCTTAGCATCTTATAAATTATTTGGTAGTTTAATTGAATTCTCTTCACCTCCTAGAAATGGAGCAGAATTTTCAGGATTTATTTATGTTGGAGCAGATTCAGACTATATTAATATTGATATTGATCCACCTGTAGAATCTGGTGATATTATCATTCAAGATAATGAAGTACGACCAAGAATTGTTACTAATGTTATAAGTTCAAATACTTTAGCTGCAACTGATAAATCAGCTCTTACGGAACCACCCGGATATCAATTTACAGATCTCATACAACTTCAACCTGTACGAGAAAGTTTGCGAGCTAGAAGATTAATATCTTCCACAATTGCAACCGGAGGTTTAACAGGGTTCCCATTGACGGGAAAAGTTGCATCTACTTCTGCGTATAACGTTGAAATTGAACCAATTGAAGATTTTATTCCAGCAGTTCCAGACCCAGGAAATAGAGAATTTACGTTTAAACTTGCTTCCTCTGCCAATTTCCCTGAAAGATATGTAAATTCAACCTACACGACTGCATCGTTTGGAGCAACTTCAACTGACAATGACACACTTCAAGGTGTTATTATTGGATACGATTTACCGTTTAATAATATTATTCATCTTTTAGATGGTGCTCCTACTATATTTGATAATTATACATATGGTGATGTGGTTGCAAAAATTGCAAGAATTACTTATGGTCCATCAACGTATGATGAATTCGGGGCAGATGTAATTAAATGGGAACCAGATAATGATAATGTTGGAGGTAAATTATATCTAAAATTAGATGATACTTCAAATCCACCTCTTACAACTCATAAAATTAAAATTATTACCATTGGAACTACTTTTAAGTATGAAAATAATAGAAGATACTCTAGAAATCAATTAGTCCGTACTGAAACTAATATATACAAAGTGGTAAATGGACGTACTGGTTCTACCGGTGAGGATGGAGTTTCCAGTGAAGAGGGTAATGGTCCATCTGGAACGGGTCAAAATATTCAAGATGGCACTGTAAGGTTTGATTTTGTAGAATCATTGGGACCCCTTACTAATACTTTTGATATTGATGATGATGATTTAATTGCAGAGTATCAATCATTAACAGTTGGTGATTCTTTTTATTATACCACATAACACTATAAATAGTAAAAAACTGCTTCACAATGTCACAGTCAAGAGCATTATTAACAGATACGTTCCGCGTACTTTTGGCGGAAAATTTTAGAAGTAGGGTGCAGCTTGGAGAAAGTTTAGCAACTCAGTTTCCAATTGATCTATACTTATTCTTTGCTAGATCTGATACTTGGACTGGTGCTACTCCAGACCCTATTGATAATCAAGAACAAGCATTTAATATATACGATCAAATGCTTGGATTGAAAAAGATAGAATCTTCTAGCATTCGAGGTGTTATTCGCAATAACACCTGGGTAAGTGGGAGGCAGTATGACGTTTATAGGCATGATTATGGTTCAGAATATGCTACAAATGAACTTGTTAGAGGAATAAATTCTGAAATTAAACTATACGAAACTGATTTTTACGTTGTTACTTCTGAGTTTAAAGTATATAAATGTTTGGATAACAATAATCGAGGAATTTCTACTAAAGAACCAACATCAATATCAAGTGCTCCATTTAAAGAGGATGATGGTTATGTGTGGAAATACATGTATAGTATAAATGCATCTGATTTTGAAAAATTTAAAACTGATGATTATGTACCAATACCTCAAACTGTTGATCCTAATAATGCAATCGATCCCTCTGCAAATTTTGGAGGAGCAGTTTATAATGTAGAAATTGAAGCAAAAGGTTCAAACTATGATATTGATGATCTTTTTGAGGTTAAAGGAGATGGTCAAAATGCTCAAGTTCAAGTAACTTCTGTTGGTAGTGTGGGTGAAATTAATTCTGTTAGGGTTATTAATCCGGGACAATCTTATACTTTTGGTGAATTAGTTCCTGTTGCTGGTAACAATTCAGGAAATAATGCTCAACTCCAAGCAATATTTTCTCCAAAAGAAGGTATTGCCAAGGATATTGCATTAGAGTTAGGGGCATATAGACTTGCATTAAATGCAAAATTTGGTGCTAATGATTTCCCATTTAGAAATGATTTTTCGGTAGTTGGATTACTCTATAATCCTACGATCAGTTCAAGTTCCTCTGATAGTGCAATTGCAACATATAGAATGGAATTG
>CEWA01011341.1_pt1 | contig 18048 bp, 27 predicted proteins | sample 530361 | NCBI WGS metagenome assembly CEWA01 (sample SAMEA2620000, study PRJEB7988) | marine metagenome | biome: marine biome (ENVO:00000447); feature: surface water layer (ENVO:00002042); material: "saline water (ENVO:00002010), including plankton (ENVO:xxxxxxxx)" | depth 5 m
CTCGAAAAACCAGTCCCCATCTCTTTGATTATATGTTAGCCCTTTGCAATCGCTGGTTGCCATATTCTGTGTAAGAGGTTGTTCTAATTTAGACCGTCTACCTGAATGTGGCGCACTTCTTCGCCACATTATACCAGTTCCTCTTTCTAAGGCAGCATTGGCTCTTTCGATTTCTTCTATTGGAAATGCAGGGTTATACTTTACTATCTTTTCTCTTGGTTTGTTAATTTTAAATTCCATGTTATTCTTCCTCCTTTGGTATTAGCACGACCATAACTCCGCAGCATTCATCTACAAAGTCAAACGATACATCAGGAAAGACCCATGTAATGACTCTTTCTTTGTCGCATTCTGGACACTTATATAGGATATCTCTTGCAGCGAATCGACTAATAGCATTGGCTATGTATCGCTGGCTAGGGTCAAAGAGAACCTCATATTCTATTGCTAACGGTTCACTCATCTTCGATTTCTCCATTATTACATCTAGGGCAAGGCATGTCAATACAATACCCTGTGCCATCACAATGCCTGCATTTCATTCCTTCACCCTCTCTAGTTCTTCTCTAACAATCATACGAATGTCATTGTAAATCTGGTTCATTACTAGAACACAAAGGAGTTTGAGATCAGTTTCCTTCATTTTTCTCCCTCCAAATGAATGCCTTCGATAACTGCCTTACCTACGGCCGGGCAAACTGCGTTACCTACTACCTTGACTCTATCTTTAGTGTATTTTAAAACATCAAAGTCATATCCTACAGGAAACCCTTGTAGTGTAGCCATCTCACCAATAGTTAAAGAACGAACCTTTCGATAAGTATTCCCATCGATAGCATTAGTCCTTAGAGTAATAGCCCTTCCTGTAACAGTTTGACAAGGGCCAGTTATATCGGCATCTGAAGACCTAGCCCTTTTAGAGTTAGAATCGGAACATGCAGAGTTATTAACTACCATACCAATGTTCCTAGCGCTACTCATTATAGTATAGGAAGGCTCATCTAAACCACGATATAGTGGGCCAGAGCCTCCATTCTTTTGTCCTGTCGATGGATTGACTCCACAGGTGGGAGCATTACTACGGCCAGAATCCATAACGGCGGAAATCATTTCTTCTGCTTGATTGATAACTCTAGTCCATAGACCTTGTGAAACACCAAGAACAGGCGTTCCTCTATCTGCTAAAATCTCTTCAAACTCGTTTTGTAAGTGTGGGAGTGCATCAATCACCGATCGATATCCAGGGAGTTCGGGATTCTTTGGCTTCTTTATTTTCTTATTGTCGTTAGTCTTTTTAGCAGTCCAGCCTTCTCCAGCAAAACACCTTCTTCTCTTTTGGGATACACCATAGTCGGCAGAGTCCAAAGTAACATGAGGGGTTCCTTCTGGAAGGAATCTTCTAACAGGAACAACATTCTCCATACTCCATGAATCGGGTTGCAGAACTTCTACTAGGTCTAGATAGTGCATAACCATAGGTAGTCCTTCCCTAGGATCTCTCCTAGAAGCATTAGATAGGGCTTGACATGGTGGAGAACCGTGAAGGTGGAAATGATAACCCATATCGAGGTATGGTTGAACATACTTTCTAATCAAAGCAACATCTATATCTAAATCACCAACTTCATGTTGTAAGAATGGAACATAGGGATGGTTGGCATGATGGACTTTCATAGCGGGTGTCCATAAGTCCATAGCAAGAGCGATTACTGCGCCCGCTTGAACGGCTCCAGTAGAAAAGCCTCCACCGCCACAGAATAAATCGACCACGACTATTTTCTTCTTCCCTGCTCTATCTTCTACAATATGCGCCAACTTAACCATCGCTTCTGCAAATCTAAGCCATACATCCTCTTTCGTATTAATCCAATTCATTATAAATCACTGCTCCTTCTTGATACCACATAGGCATTTTTCCTTCCGGCCAAATAGCAAAATGGTTTTTGTCCATGATATAGTATAGTTGATACTGCTCGACACGACTAAGAGAGTCAAACTCTGATATAAACTTTCTGCAGTTCATATCTGCTGAAATAGCGTAAGGTGGAGTAGTTAGACCCTCTTTTGGGAAGTCTAACATATAGACATGCATAAAGCACCACTTGATTACCTTCTCCGAAGAATGAACCTTACCATACCTTTCTGTATATTCCTTAGCCAATGCTAGTCCATGAATAAGTAGCCATCTATAATTATCTCTAGACTCTCTAAGCCATATGCTAGAGGGATGCTTATAGTGAGATCTCTTGTATGGTGCTTCACCTTCAGGGAATGGAGAACATAATAACTGGGCTGTTTCCAAAGTCATTTTGACTACATGTTTATTGCACTGCATCTTTGCGGCGATGATTGGATTTTCGTCTAAGTAAAAAATATTCAAATTATTCCCTCCGTTTATTTGCTGAAACTAGGTTTAGGCGAATCATAGTTGAATCGTCTCCACCCTGCCATACATTTGCGGGCGAGGTTCCTATATTTAAGCGAACCGTCCCTTTACTTGAGTAAAAGGCAGGTAAATCTATTTTGCTCAACTATACCGCCCACTATACTCTAAGTAAATACGGTTTGCTCTAAAGGAGTTTAACCATGGAATGAGGGGGATATTGGAGGTAAAACCGCTATACTCGCGTGCGTGCGTCATAATATTAAGGAAAAGGTGCGCCCCAGAAGTCGGAATGAGCCAAAACACTAGAACCCCGAAGGTGAAAAACTACTGGGAGCGCACAATGACCCAAGAATCACTTTGATATCAAGCCACCTAAGTAAAAGCAGGTTTAGTCAAAACTAGGTTTATGAAAACCTTATAACCCCAGAGTAGTTGGAGGGAACGAGGAGGAAATAATTATGTCAGAAGATATTAATAAAAAAATAAACAATACAGAAGGAACGCCCATAGAGAGGCTTTTGGTGCTAATTGAGCATCAAAACTCGATCTTGGAGGAAATTAGGGATAGTAATAACGCATCAAGCGTTATTGGCGATGCTCTAAATTCTATTAGCAAGTCATTAGAAATGGTTGCAGAAAAACCACAATGGGTTAAAGTTGCTGAACAAGTTGTTGGAGAAGTGAAGAAAATTGAGCAAAAGGCTCCCGATATGGAGAAGCCTGCTCCCGAACCTGTAAAAGAAATCGCAGTGATGGAAACAATAGAAAAGGCCACGGAGGTTATCCAAGAAGATACATTAGTCGGCCAAACTGTTCTCGTCGTTGATGGTGAACACAAAGGTAAAGTTGGAGTTTGCACAAAGAAGATGAGGGCGTGGGCTTATATCGAGGTCGATGGTGAACAACTGTCAGTTAGACCTGGAAGTTTGCGTGTTAGTAATGAAGATGTGAACAAGGCTATCGAAGCCAAGATTGAAGAAGTAGCAGAAATGCCTTCGACAGAAAGTGTCACAGAAGTAGCATTGATAGGACAACCTCCTTCCGAGGAACCTAATGATGCTGCCAACTTTGTTATTAAAACAGGCAAGCACGCTCACAAAACTATTCACTCTCTCTATACAGAGTCTAGCCTAGGGGCTAAGACTGTAGTATGGATGTCTAAGAATCATAACCTAGACGACCATAAAGAAGCGGCTAGTCAATATCTATTAGGAGTGGACGCTTGATGGCTAAAGTAGTTATTGAAAACGAAGAAGGATTTTACAAGGACTTAGGCGAGTTCGATACGAAAGAGGAAATAACCGCTTTCGTCGAAGGCTACAAAGCCGGCCGTAAATATCAAAAAGAAGTTCTAACGATTCCTAGTCTTACACCACAGGATGCTTATCAATTAGGGTGGAACCATTGTGCAAGTAAAGAAGTCTCATCTAATTCCTATATGCTAGGATTAGAGGCTGGTCGCCGCCTGCTAAAAGGTAAATTGAAGGTGGTTTGATGGCTTGGCATTCTAACTATGGTAGATATCAACAATTAGATGTATCACCATCCAGAGTCCTAAAGTGGATGAAATGTCCGAAGTCTTTCGAGTATCAATATGTTAGAAGAGAGAAGTCCAATACTGGCCTAGCGGCTATGCAGGGAACGGCTCTTCACGATGTATTCCTTGAAGAAATGCTTAGAGGCGGTGTCCAAGATGTTCAAGCACTTGTCGATTTAACCATCCTAACTTTTCAAGATGCACTAGAAAACGAAACCCCTTGTGATTACAATACGGGCGAACCTTGCACCGATTGGGATAAAGAAGTGGCCGTTGATCAATTAAAAGTTTGGGCAAAAGGACTTTTTGAGGCTTACTTAAACGGTAAAGATTCTTATGGAAATAAACTTGCTTTGCCAGAAATTGTTGAAACAGAATTAGAAAAAGAACCATACGAAATTCATCTTCCTAAGACGGGAGTGACTCTAAGAATTAGAGGTCATATTGATTTTGTTCTTGAAAATGGTGGCATTGGTGACCTTAAGTTAGCAAGCGATTATTGGTTAGGAGTATGGTCTTTGGCTAAGGCTCTAGGAGAAATTCAGCCAGCCATGTATCGTATGATGATGGGTAGTCCTGGGCCCTTTACTTATTTAATTGTAGATAAAAAGAAGGGAAACTCTGGTGCTTATTCCCCTAATGTTAGGACCATTGACTTTGAAGTAACAGAACAGGACTTTGAAAGAACTGTTGAATTGCTAGATGCATTCGCTCATGGAACTCAAGTTCATAACGATTACAAAGGAGGTTTCTTCCCTGCTATACCTGAATATAACGGTGAAAGTAAAAAGCACGCCGGTAATACTGCCAGAAACTTCTGCGGTAAAATGTGTAGTTTTAAGGAAATCTGTTTTAACGAGAACTTTAAGCGACCTATCTCTATAGATAGTAATACTGCGACCATTGTGGAGGATTGAAACTAATGAATCCGGCTCGTATTCATGCAGATAAACTTCGTAAAGATGAATCCTTTGTTGCGTCATTTCAAAGGAAAATGAAGTTTGTTAAGCGTGATTACGACACTCCTTGCTTAGAATGGCAGGCAGGAACAGATAAGTCGGGCTATGGTCGTATCCATGTAAAAAGACATTGTGAGCGTAAAACAGGACGCAATTTCTATGCTCATCGTCTTAACTATATGATTGAAAAGAAGGCATATATTGAGCCAGGAGAGTTTATTCTTCATCAATGTCACAACCGACTTTGCTGTAATCCAGAACATTTTTTGCTGGGAGACCATCAAGAAAACATGGATGATTTACATGACTCTCGCCGTGTAGCGGGAGAGAAAAACTCCAATTCTAAGTTAAAGGAAGACGAAGTATGGGAGATATTATGCTTATATCACGATGAGGGATTTAGTATGCGTGAGATAAGTGAGGAATATGGTGTCGCTAGAGGCACTATTAGTGATATAGTCTATGGCCGCACATGGGGCGACTTATATGATGAATTTGTAGGTGAAGAAGATGAATCTTGAAGAGTTATTTTATTTTGTTATAGGACTAATGGTTATCTATATGGTATATTGGCAGGTTTTTAATGCTAATGAAGAAAGCCATAAAGAAAAGAAACATAATGGGATTCATTACTCTGGAGGGTTTATTCCTGAACCACATAAACTACTAGTCAATTACGGAGAAGCCGTAGGAATGATTTATGGAGAGGAAGAAGATGAGTGAATGGATTATAGAAGTTCAAGGTAGCGACGGCTGGTGGAAACCGTTTTCTTATGCAGAGGATGAAATGTCTGCCAGAGAGAAGGCAGCAAAAGCAATTCTTAATGCTAAACTAATTTATATGGTTAGATTTAGGAGGAATCTAAAATGATTAGAGATCCTTTAGGCGGATGGGATTGGGATGGCATTCGTCAATTATGTTTTATATTAGTAGTTAGTTTTGGCTTAGTAAGTATGTTTGCTGAACTAGATAGTAACTATACATGGTCTGACCCTTGGATAGGTATTTTGGATTTCGTTTCGCAATATCCAGAGTATTTTATCGTTGCAACAATGTTAGGAGTCCTTAGTATCTGGTGGATAAACCAGTTTGACGGAGGATATTATTAGGAGAAATTAGTATGAGACAAATGAAATATATGAAAGATCGAAGCATAAATGGTCTAGAAACAAGACTAAACGATGCCCTATCCGAAGGATGGGAACTATTCGGGAACTTAACTCATCTTAGCGGTAGTTATGTTCAAGCAATTGTTAAGGAAGTGTAGTGATGAAGTGTATTGGATGCGATAGCGAGATAGGTAAGATATTATCTCCTAAGCAGCGACCAAACATGTGTTATGATTGTTGGCTTTTAGAAATAGAAAAAGATTGGAGTGGTTGTTAATGAAATTTCTTTATCTATCGAAACCTAATGACAAGGAATACGACTTTGACTCTATTCTTAATTACTGCCAGGTTGCTTTAGAAGATATTGATTGGGGAATTGATGAAGTTTATGCAGATGGCTGGACACATGTTCCTAATGGAATCAACGACCTTTTGGCGGATGCCAAGGCAAATAAAAAGAAAGTCACAGGCATAGCACTTTACTCTATAGAAGAATTAGATGAAGAGCAATTAGATGCTATTAGTAAATTAGGAATTAAAACTTATTGTGTCCTGGCTCCTTTCCTTAAGACGCTAGTCGGAGGCAGTATAGGAGAGTTAAAGAAACTAAAGCAAGCCAAACACTATTACAAGCGAGTTACCTCTCTTAAGATTAGACACGGTGTAAAGTCTTCTAAAAAATTATCTGGCGCAGCACCATTTGGTTATCAGCGTATTGACGGTGATTTAGTTCAAAACGAAGATTATCCAGTGCTTCAAGAGATTGTTAGACTACATAATAGTTCGGTTTCTGTATCGGAAATAGCCAAGAGAGTTAATATGAACACCGCACAAATATATGGTATTCTTAGAACTGTTGGAGGTCGAAGTAAATGAATTTAACCGAAGGAGAACAATCAGAGCCTCTTTGGTGGTGCAACCATCATAAGCAGTCAGTCAAGTATCTAGTTCTTAGAATTGATCAACTATTGAATGGAACCCCAGAAGAAAGAGAGTCTATATCGAAGATTCTTAAGGCTACTTTGCCTAATTTTGCAGAAAGTGTAGGAGTTAGTTTAAATGAAATTAAAGGGGCATGAACAAAAGATTGTCAATGACTTCTTTAGAAGTTATGTGGATCCCATGTATAAGAATCCAATGAATACTGTTAGGCTAAACTCTGAGCACACAGACGAACATAGGCGTGCTATCTTTGAGTGTTGTAATGCTCTACTAGCCGCAGGAGTGCCGTTCTGGACAGAGGTTAGGCTAAAGTGTGGGTGTATTCCCGATATTGTTTGTCCAACCCATGTTAAACCCATGATAGAAGTCCTATCTTCGGAAACAATGCAGATGTTCACGGACCTCAAATTAGATAAATATCCTGAAGAACTACAGGGAGCATTCATATTTGTAGACGCAAAAGAAGTTTTCAAGGAGGAAATGATATGGTAAGTAAGCAAGAACCTACTTTCAAAGAGCGCAGCCGGTCTTCTGAGAAGAAAGAAAGGAAAGCAAAATTCGATTTCGCAGATATTTTGGCGGGAAAGTTGCAGGTTACATTGGCCCTGAGTTCCGAGGATCGAGAACTGATCGGCTCTAAAATTGAAGAAATGTCAGAAAAAGTCGATTACCGTTGGAAAGTAACCCAATTATTGATGGGCCTTGCTATCGCTCTAGGAACAATAGGGCAAGTAGTGTCATGGACACTATAATTAAATCATGTCTTGCGAAGCAAGAGTCATTAATTCCATCATGGCAATCTTATTCTTGCCATTAGCGAAGTCATTCCAAACATCGCTATCTCCAGTGTGGATAACTTGACCGCCTTTTGCGGTTCCCATTTTGCCATCCTTTTTCTTGTATTTGACAACATCCCCAGGGCCACCATTGATTCCTAACTTGTAGATACTATTACCAGTTGCGGACTTGACTCCTTTTTTCTTTGAACCATTTCCATACCAGAACCTACTTAGAAGGTCTTTTCTTTTTACAGAAGTCTTACCGATAATTTCGGCGGTTGGGCTTCCTTTTTCAAACTTGATGATTTCGTCTAGTCCACTAGGCATAAAACTACCTCCTTCTTTCGCTACTTAAAAGATTCCACCAATGCTTTCGGCCGTATCTACTTCTACAGGTGTCAATGCGATGATTCGCATTGAAAGCATATTGCTAATGTTATCTAGGTATGCTACATGGTCGGAAGTTAGTCTGTTAGAAGCCATAGCGCTATCTACTTGGCTCTTAACCACTCTTAGGGTCTTAAGGGATGCTCCTGCGGCTAACGAGGGGGTCGAGGACATAGATGTTGCATTCTCGATAACGGTTACTCCGTCAGTTTCGCTAATTTGTCTAACCATGTTTAGGAATACATCGTTCTCCATCTTTGAAGAGAATGAAGGGACTTGTGTGAAATCATCTTCGAATGGGCTTCTATTATCGGATGCGAACTTAACTGGATAGGGGTTATAGGAATACTCATTATACATAGGTCTACTATAGGATGGTTCATTATAGGAATAACTAGGAGCGCTAGGGGAATACTCATAGGGTAAGGTCAAGAAACCAAGGCCGTTTAATCCCATGCTACTTTGTTTATACAAGGAATACAAGACCACTCCGCCGACTCCTGCTATTATCAATTTCTTCTGTTGCTTTTTCATATTAATCACTTTAACTAAATACAGCGTATGCTGCGCTTTTATTTCCTGTGGCCTTTCTAGGTCCACGCTTGCCGAATTTATTCATAAGATACATGCCACCTATGACTCCTGCGGCTAGCATCATGGGTGATACTACTAATACAGTTTTACTTTCACGCATAAGTGGCCCAGAAACCATCCAATCTTCCACATCTTTAACATAGACTCTATCTAAAACTTGTGTTGCATTGGCATGTTCCTTACGAGCCGCATCTCTCTTCTGGAGAAGGCCGGCTTTTAGTAAGTTCCCTTTAGAATCAAAAGAGCCACCAGCGTATTTGAGCATGGAAGACTCGACAGATTTAAAGTTTAAACCATTATATTTTCCAAATATGTTAGAATATCCAGGGATGTAGGTCTCTTTCGACGAATCTTTGTATTTGTTATCTAATTTAGCCGCTTCTTTGATATTGTCTGTAACGATATTCTCATTCGCTTCTTGATGGCGACCATCAGTAATTAGTTGAAACTGCTCTTTTACAATCGAATCTATTCTATACATCTCATCAACATCAAGAGCAAATGCTGCGTGTCTCGCTTCCGCAATCTTCTTTTGTTGCAACTTAGCCCTAACTACTTGATTTTCGTGTGCTTGCCAAGCCTCTACCTTTCTCTGTAGTTGGCTAACATCTCCATATTGATCAGGGGTTTTACTATTATACCAATTATTTAATCGGTCTCTAATATTAACTCCTCTTGTAGCGATAGTATTGTCAATCGCTTTTCGTGTGTTAAAGGTGCTTAACTTAAGTGGGGCTTGTCCAATAGAACCAATACCTCTGGTATTACGCTGTGCATCTAAGTTAAGGCGACGAACATAGCCTGCGCCTATAGAACGATTAAAGTCGCTTCTAGGGCCGGAAGTTCCGAAGTAAGACATTATACTCATCCCCTAATGATTCTAAATGCCCCGTATAATGCGCCTATATGTGCTGCTGCATATCCACCTCTTAGCATAATATTGCCAACAGTTTTACCATCTGGCTTTTTGAATAGACCATGATTCCACCCTAGAGTAGGGTGAGCAAAGGCGAGAGTCGAAAGAGTAAATGCAGTTTTGTTAGGTCTTCCTTTCCCCCAAAGTAGAGTTGCAGCCATACCCGCAAGCCCCGCAACCTTGATACCGACTATTGCTTTAGGGTTGTTTGGTCCAGCGATACCGAAAAGCCTTGAGTCCTCATGAGCGTATAGTGGATTATACCAGGCGGCTCTAGTAGATTTATAGGTATATCCAAGATTAGAAGGATTGCTTCTAGGACGGGAAGTAAATTGTGGTTCTGGTCCAGACGCAATAGAAGCCGATGCCATTACATTGTCACTAGGAGCAGTAGAAGAGCCGCCTCTAGGTCTAACAGTTGGCTCGTTAATCATTGGGGAACCGATTTCAGGAGCAGATCTACTCATCCATCCAGATAAGTCAAAAGTTTCATCTTCTTCTTCGTCGTGTTCTGATACCATTCCAAACATTAGTGCTGGGTCCATTCTTAAGCCTCCTTAAATTGACGGTATAGTAATACTGCTACACCTGACATTAGTGTTAAATTTTGTAAAACTGGCAGTGGCTTATTAATGATTTTCTTTAGTTGCTTCCCAACAGGTTTTGCTCCTGGGAATCCAAGTCCGACATAAATCATACCAAGTGCGAGCATAACTGTAGTATCTGTTTGACCTATTCCCAATACTCCTAATGAAGTTCCTTCTACTTTCGCCATATGTGCGCCTATATGCTTTCTTCCCATGACGGGATTTTCAAACTCTCTAGGATTAACATACTGGCCTAGTTCGTTGCTTGAAAAGTATGTTGGCATTGACCCATTTGGCACGCTACCGAAACTTCTTGCAATTACATGTTGTTGATTACGACTAGCCACCATCTTTACACCCCATGAGTTACCTTTCTTTAAGCATTCTTGTTCTAATCACCTAACTTACGATTCCTAAATGCCTTATATCCTATGGCTCCTAATCCAATTACCAGCCCAATTCCACCAGCGACTACTGCATCGTTTGTAAAGTTAGATGCACCTATCCCACTCTCTATCCTATTACTAGGTTCTGGGGGAATCACCGTCATAGAAGTGAACTTGTCTGGCGCTGTGCTTTGGTCTCTAGATTTACTATAAATTCCTCTTGAGAACTTTAATTCTCTCTTAATGTATAGGGTCTTCCAATTAGCATTTGTTTTTCCTGCATCGTAGTATTTGAACAATTGAAGATTGACTGATGATTGATTAGTTGTAAATGGATATCCATTTCCAGGCGCAACTTCATAGTTAGGAGAAGAGAACTTAGATCCTACTTCATAAGTATATTCTACTTTCATGTTTGGCATTTCAAAGTAGGATAGTTCTTCCGGGGCAGTTTTGCCTGCTTGTCTCATAGCAGCGATAAACTTTCCACGCATTACTTGTGAATCGGTATCATCATTAACTGGGGCTTTGAAAACTAACTCTCCCTTAGCCCTAGGCCACTTTGCTTCTTCAAACATTTTCTTAACTCTCATTCTACATTGTAGGGTAGAACTCATACCTAGATTCTCTAGTGACTTACCAGTTAGGAGTTTCTCATATCCTAGTGTATATAGATAAGGACTTGATATCGCTGCCTTTAGAAGTTGCATATCACTATTAATTAATTTAAGTTCTGACTGAAACTTTTCTTTTGTCAATCCTGATTGAACGGCATATTTCTTTCCTGTGGCATTAGTTCCCTTCAATCTCTGGTTCACGACCCGAATCAAAGGATTACTTTTGGTAACTAAACATAGTCTTTCTAATGCTTCCTCTGTTCCAGCAGGAAGTAGATAAAATTCTGATACAGATATAGGGAAGCAATTACGCATTTGCCTAGCATCGCCGCCAAATAGCAAATGACTTATCGATCTTGGAGGAGTGCCTGCCCTAAGTGCGGCTCTTCTTTTAGTCAAATCGTCTGATTGGAAGTCTAATAGTTGCTGTTGTTGGAATGTCCTGGTTCCTTTATTGGCTTTATTTCTAGACTTAAATGCATTATACCAAGTCTTATCATTTTTTAATTCTAAGTCTGACCAATCCCATGTAGTTCTAATAATATTGACAAAAGTTCTTTCGCTCTTTTTTCCTGTTAAGGCCCATCGGTCGGCGCTATCCTTTAGTTTTGATGTATAATCACTAATAACTATGGACTTGTCTAACTTAACATTATCTTGCGACTTTAGTTCTAAGACAAAGGGATACATTTTACTAACTGCTGCTAATGCGTTAGAAGGTTCATCAGCATATACACCGACAACCATTCCTTTATCAAACGGAGCGCCTGTAATAGGATTAACTTCCACCAATCTAACTTCGCTTATCTTTTCTGCAACTCTTGAAGCGTGAAGTCTATACTTAGCAACATGACCCCAATAACCCGTAGGTGTTGGGTCAGCGCTAATAGATTTAGCGTGATAGATAAGGAATGGGAATAAAGCATATCCACTTGGGTGAAAGTAATCATTGTATCTTTTTCTAAATCTAAAGTTAAACTTAGACTTTAGACCTGTTTCTAATGTCTGTCCAGCCTTTAGTTTAAGAATAGAAGATAGTTGATTACCAATGGCCTTTTTCGAACCACTCCATAACATAGGGGAATTACTAACAACCTTTGCCGCATTTAGTTGCCCAGAATCCAATATAACTTTTATTTGTCTAGGTATTGGTGGGGCTTTCATAGAAATAAAAGAAGTTATGCCTAGTTCAAGTAACTGCACTTTGGTTGCCTCAAGAGTTTGCCTATTCTTAACATATCTATTGACATAAGTTAAGAGTATAATCATTTTATCTCTTTTATACACTTGTGGTTTTGGATCCACACTACCCTCTGCTAAACCAGAGTTTGCTAACTCCGTGCCTATTGCCATAACTTCGGTAGGTGTTAATTCTTTAGGCTTACCTTCGGGCGTTTTAAAATAGGTTGTAATAATGGCCGTAAAAGGGTTTGGGCCAAACTTTGCCAAGAAAAACATTGTTTCTGGAATCAATATTCTATCAAATTGATTTTTACACTCCGCTACTACGGCTTCTAAATCCATTATCGCTTTTGATAAGTCTATCATTCTGCTAGTTTCAGCAGTCTTTACAATGGGTGGATATGCCGTTATTGGCATTCCCTTTGGCGGAATCGTTTCAGCCATAACTTGCTACCCCCTATTGCTGGGGAGGATAGCCGTTATACATAGGTGCTTGGGTCTGTGCAGGTGGTAGTCCTAGACTACCTCTAATTAGGCTTGAGCCGAAGTTTCCTAGAGCAGAACCAAATCCTGGCCTTTGTGGTGGCATTTGTCCTGGCATCATTTGTTGCATCATTTGTTGTTGATACATTTGCTGTTGTTGCATCTGACCCATCATCTGTTGTTGCTGATGACCGTTCATCATCTGCATGGCTTGGTTATCTGCTTGGTGCATCTTTTGTTGCATATCTTGGATAGGAACTACTTTGCCGATTTGGGTGTCGATATTTTCTTGTGTGATGGTTGAATAACCTGCGGAAGCCGCTTTTTCTGGATTAACGGTTGTTGGGATAACTCCAGAAGAGAACCATGCGTATAGTTCCTTTCTAATAATTAGTCCAATAAGTGCCGATAGTTCTGTCAAGAACTGTGGGTATTCTAAGAAGAATAGACTCATTTCGTTAGGTTGCACGGCCATTAGATGATACAATAACTGAACTTGGTCTTCATTTTTGAGTCCGCCAGTCATTTGATCGACTTGATTTCTAGCCAAGTCGGTTAATCCAGAAGATTGTGCTGCATTAGCAAATAAAGACATTTGCTCTTGGCTAATGCCATTTCCAACTCCTGGGGGAGTTAGACCGTTGCCTGTGGGGTTCTTATTCCATAGCGCCATAAACATCCGAACCTGTTCTACCTTTTAACGACTTTGCCCCTATTGCCGGCTCATTTCCTCTACAACTTTATGGTATTTTGACATGTCCATAGTCGAAGAAAGAGTATTGTCGGAAGGCATTGTTGCTTGCAAAACTCTATTATCAAATACCAGCATTGTAATATCATTATCACCAGTTATAGGATTCTTATAATGGACTACAGGGATTCCATCCTTTCTCGCCTCCATAAACACAGGAGTCCACTTGACAATCAAAGGATGCTCTTCTTTCTTGGGCCCCCTCTTAACAGGGACTAATGCTACTCCCCTCTTTGCTAACTTTTGGAAGAAGTTAGGATCTGCTTCGGCTTCCTCTTGCTCTATCCATTCGTTTAACTTGTGAAATAACATCATATGTTGTGGACAATATGTGGACTCTAATTTCTTTCCTTGCCCAATATGGACACCCGTCCAGGCTTGGAACCTCTTAACCTGCATAGTATGAGGGTCACGGAAGTATTGGTCGAATAAGTCGCCGTAGTCTTGATTCATACAGTTGGTGCCGTCTACGCAGCATTGATGTGGCTTGTTATAGGCATATTTTCCTCTAAACCAGTATCTCTTAGGAGAAAACCAACTTCTTTTTGTTGGCTTTAGAGCCTTTAATGCTCGCTTAATGTTTTGCCTACGCTGCTTTTTAGGGTCTGGATGATCGCTTAGTTCAAAGTCTACTTGTGCTATCACTTCATCGTATTGCCCTTGCTGATATTGCGGCATTTGCTGCATCATGTTTAATATTCTATCATCTTGAAAACTCATATCTTCATCCCCTGTAAAACGGCGTTCTCCACATTCCAACCGTATCTCGCACTAATAGCATCAATATATACGGGGATATGAACTTCGTGGAGGGCATACATGTCTTCTCTAAACACATCGAAGATCTTGTGCCTAGCAATAAACCCCTTATCCCAAAGGTCATATCCTTCTTCATCTAACCATTCGTCTGCTTTGTTTGCGAGTAATATAATACGCTTAGGTGCATACTTTCTAGCCCTTAAGCGTTGCCTTAATGTAAGCCCTTTAGGGATTGTCTTAGTCGATAATGCTCTAACTAGATACCCTAATGCAGTTTGATTTGCTAAGTTATCGCTATCTAATAAATGTCTATGATCTACTACTATAACTACAGTTGTGACTTTTCTTTTAATCATGTCCCGTAACCACATAGAGTGATATTGAACATGGCCTCCGATATCGGAAGAAACAATTGTTCTTTCCAATCCTTCGGATTTGATATGCTTTTTCGTGGCAGAAGGAAGTTTGAGTTCTCTTGAAAGGAAGTGTGTTTTGTCATGGTGGGTTCGATCGAGCAAACCTAGTTCCCTAACTTCTCCTTTTGTTGTGAATTGTTTGTCTAAAGTCGTTTTGCCCGACTCGGTTGCCCCATAGACTCCGATATTGTGAGGAATGAAGTTCTTTCCCCGCGCCAACACTTGCCAGATACCGTGAGCAAAAACAATCTCATAGGCCATCTAATCACCCAAATAGCCATCCAATAATTCCACTATGCTCGGTGGTCTTGATAATAACATAATCTACCCCTGCCGTTGCTATAACAGAACATATGCTGGCACCAATTCCATAGCACCATGCTTTAAATTTAAAGTATCTAAACTCCCAAGTATTACCTACATGAAGAGTCTTTAACATAGACTCTTGCTGGTCGTCCTGTATCGTCTTGAATATCGCACCCATACTATCACCGTTGGTGTTGCCAGCACTTATCCCCTTTAGTAATTCTTCTACAGTTTCCACCGACTTTAGTCATAGCACCACAAGTTAGTCGCTTGTTGGGTCTAAGTCTAACTTGTCTGCCTCTTGCTTGATGCTTACCGTCTTTACTGGAGGTTGCGATACTGTTAGTTTTGGACCGAGAGGTATCGGCCCTACGCGAAAACGGTCAAGGCCTAGTTGCTTTGCTAACGCTTCTAAATCTAGTTGTTGTGGTTGTTGTTGTGGTTGAATCTGTTGTGCGGTTTGTTGTATTTGTGCTAACTGTTGCTTCAACATAGCCATTTCGTTACTATCAATGTGTCCATCGCTCATAGCGATATCCATAGAGTTAGTATATTGCGCCATTTGACTTTCTAGAAGCATCTCCATCTGTTTCTTTTGAATGCCGAACTTAACTTGCGCCATCTTATTCTTTTGGCGATTCTTCATCCTCTTCATTTCTTTTCTGTGGTTGCTTGAGTCTTCAAACATTGTTCTCCATACAAAGTAAAGAGAAGATTGGAAAGAAAATCCTAACATACCATAGAATAGCGCCGCCTGATAAGGTTCTGAGAACTGACTAAACTCCCAAGTTTCGTAAAGCATAATAGCAAGCGAAAGGAAAATAGATTGCACAGCGAATGTGCTTAGAAGTCTAATTTCTTGTTCTTTTTGTATTTCTCTAAGTTCTTCTCTTGAAACCGTTTCTTTACCAGATGATAGTTCACTATTACCATAGTAAAGGTCGATTAGCGGGCTTCTTGGTGGCTCTATTGGCATATTCATTCCTCCTTATTCACGATGTAGAGTCGATCGCCAGGACTGTTGCTAAAGATAGCAACTCCTTGGGAATCCTCTACGACTAACATAAAACTAGCCCCCGTTTTTTCTAACGCGGCTAGTGCTTCTTGCACTATTTGTTCAGTATTGGAATCCATCTTCCCCAATCTCCGCTAGTTTCTTTGCGGTAATGATATTATCTATTCGCAAAATCATGGCTGCTGTCTCCGCAGCAGATTGAATTGCTTGTGATACAACCGCAAATGGTTCTATAACTCCAAGATCTACCATGTTAATGACTCCGCCATCATATACATTGACTCCAACAAAGTTAGATTTCTTATTATCTGCAGCGTGCGCTTGACGAAGTTCGATAAGTGTGTCTAGAGGGTCTAGACCAGAGTTCTCGGCTAAAGTAGAAGGTATTATTTCTAATGCTTCTGCGAAGGCTTCGACCGCCATTTGACTTCTACCACCTACGGTTGCTGCAAAGTTCCTAAGTTTCCTAGAGAGATACATATAACTGCTACCTCCTCCCGCTAGAGTTTGCTCACTAGTATATGCTAATGATACTACTCCTACTGCATCATCGAATGCTCTTCCGATTTCATCGACTACATGTTTTGTTGGTGCACGAAGGAGAACCGATACTGCGTTAGTGTTTGGTGTTCCTGTAATCTTAATTAGTGGTTCGTCGCCTACAAGAATTTCTTCAAACAGTCCACAAGAACCTAAGTCAGAGGAAACAATGTCGTCGATGGCCGATACGATACGCGCCCCTGTTGCTTTAGCAACTGCTTCCATGTCAGACTTAGCAACACGGCGGGCGGCATAGATACCATTCTTTGCAAGATATTCTACTGCAAGTTTATCTATGTCTCTTAAACAAAGAACAACATTGGCGCCAGAATCTATAATCTTCTCTGCTAAAGCCTGTAATTGTGCCTTACGCTTATTGATGAACTCCTCGACTGCATCGTTATTATTTACTTGCACTTGCACTTGTTGTGCAAAGTCAGGAAGTGTAATATCAATATCTATCAAAGCAATTTTAGCCTCTTCTACAACTTCTGGCATAGAATGGTGCATCATTGACTTATCAATAAGTAGTCCGGCAATAGCAGTAGAGTCAGAAACCTTTGCCCCTGCTCTTTTGATAACTGAAATGTCTGCAAGTTTAGCGGCCTGAGCAACTTCGACACAAATTTCTGCAAGAGATTCTTTATCGCTCTCTGCGGATTTTCCAGTCATGGCGGTTTTAGCAACTGTTATCAAATCTTCTTCTACGACAATTTCTTCGAGTGCTTTCTCCGCTTCGCTTGCCGCTAGTTTGAAACCTTTCACAATCATTGTGGGGTGAATCTTCTTAGAAAGAAGTCCTTCCGCTTGTTTCATTAGTTCCCCTGTGAGGATAATGGAAGATGTTGTTCCGTCGTAACAGTTCTCTTCTTGAGTTCTTGCTACTTCTATAATCATCTTAGCGGTTGGGTGAGTAACATTCATTGTTCTAAGAATAGTTGCACCGTCATTTGTGACGATGGTATCTCCCGCTTGATCGACCAGCATCTTATCCATTCCCATCGGGCCTAGCGTGCTTCTAACGAAGTTTGCTATTTCCTTTGCCGCAAAGATATTTACTTGCTGGGCGGTCGCTTGTTGTTTTTGGCTTGCATCCGTGACTTTCTCTGTCATACCTTGGACTACTTCACTTGGGATATAAAGATTAATGGCGCCCCTGCCAGGATTTGAACCTGGGTTACCGGCTCCGCAGGCCAGAGTGATATCCATACTACACTACAAGGGCATTGGGTACATTGATAACTGGAGGTCTAATAATAGCTTGATACCAGTCTACAGGAGATTCCTTGTAAGGACTTCCTTGTGGCATCCATCCATCTTCCATCGCGTGATTTACTTTGTAGATTAAGTCTGCAAGGCTATCGCCCATTATCACGTGATAGAGTTTATCTTGCAC
>CEWA01042014.1_pt1 | contig 17889 bp, 8 predicted proteins | sample 530361 | NCBI WGS metagenome assembly CEWA01 (sample SAMEA2620000, study PRJEB7988) | marine metagenome | biome: marine biome (ENVO:00000447); feature: surface water layer (ENVO:00002042); material: "saline water (ENVO:00002010), including plankton (ENVO:xxxxxxxx)" | depth 5 m
GAGATCCATTACTTCCCCAATTGCTAGAAGTTTCACCCTCGATCATTCTGTAAAGACCCCAGTTTTTATCAGTAGAATCCAGAGTAAACATTGTTTTTTCAAAATTACCTGTTTGTTCCCAATGTTCCTCAGTTGTGATTGGAGCAGGTACATTATCTCTAGATTTTATTGGACGCTCACATGCAATGACTCTAGAATCCTTTCTAATCTCTACTGCTTCCTCTTCAGTCAACATGTAATGAGTGTTACGACTGATTTCTCTTCTATAAACAAGGTCAACTGCCCTGTCAGGAATATAAAGTGATCCCCCAACAGTTTCTAGATCATCATATAATCCAACTAAGTCTTCTCTATTTTTACAGGTTACTATATATTCGTTCATTAGTCTTCCAACTTAACTACAGTTAAATCAACAGTTAATGTTGATGATACAGATTCATTATTTGTTACTGCTGAGTATATTGTACTTCCAACAGAAACATCATTATTCCATCCAATAACACCAGGGGTCATTAAGAAACTGGTTGATCCAGTAGATATTGAACGAACCTCTGCAATCAATCCTGACCCTGGAGAGGGATCTGTTAAGTGTGATCTACTTGCATCTGAAGTTCTTGATGCCTCATCAACATACAATCTAACCCAAGCAGCACTACTGATACCAACTTTAAGAAGTCCATAGGATTTAAATCCAGTGATATCTAAGTTGGTTGTAAGACCTGCCCCAACAGATCCTGTGGTTCCAGATACATCAGTTCTTACTCCAACTGCAGGTTCACTTCTTGGTATGATATAAATGGGACCTCCCATATTTGGGTGTGCTGTGCATTGATAATAAAGAATATTTGGAGCATCAAATTGTACATCCCAAGTCAAAGTTCCATTAGAAACATTATTAGTTGGAATACCATCATTATACTGAGTTCCAGCTGATCCATTAGGGGTGCTCTGAATCCTGAATGGATGAGCATTCATGTTATTGGTAAATTTATATTGTTGCCCTCTTGTCAAATACAATGGAGGATCATTTTCTGCGCCAGTAAATCCAGGACCAGTGAAGGTATAGTGGTTAAAACCATCAGCACCAAGAGTCCATTCAGAAGTATAAGTTGCAATCCCAGCAACTGATGCAAATGATGCAGTACTGCCACCAAGTGAATTGATAGTAACTATACCTGTTGGACCACCAGTTAGTGTAATATTAGTTCCAGCAACAATTGATGTCACAACACCAGTAAGAGATTCACCATTACCACTTAGAGTAGTAAAGGTGCCAGCAGTTCCACTAACATTGCCAGTAACATTTCCAGTTAAGTTGCCAGTTACATTGCCAGTTAAGTTGCCAGTAACATTTCCAGTAATATCTGAAGTGATTGTACTTGGCAATCTAGCATCATTAATTGTTCCTGTTAGTTGAATTGAAGGAATATTTGTCAAACCTGCAGCAGAACCTGTAAATGATGATGCAGTTACAACACCACTCACTGTAACTGTATTTGCAACAACTCTTGAGGTATCTGCCAATCCAGTGATTGTGACAGCACCAGTTGAACCACTTATTGAAATGTTGTCACCAGCAATAATTGAGGTGACAGGAGTACTTAAATTGGTGCCATCACCAATAAGTGTGTAAATCTCATTAAAATTACTATTGATCTTTTCTGCACCACCCAACAGGGTATCACCTGTACCGTCATTAGGTGTAGTACCTGTGCTTATACCTAGCTTTGCCATATTGAGGACAGATTTTAGAAGTATTTATTAAGTGTAATTGTTATATTTTAGGGAAGCAGTTCTGGTCACCAAAGCACTTGTTGATAAACCTGTTACACCTTGTAAATTATATGAATTGAAGGAATTAGCACCAGTTCTATTGGAAACATTGATTTTACCCCAACTGAATTCAGCAAAAGTAAAGTTAGAACTAATTCCACCCTGATAAACAGTGAAAGTTTGACTATCAAATGTGAATTGACTAGAGTCAAATGTTAGGTTGTCCATTCCAAAACTAATTGTGCTAATCCCACCCACATTGGTTATGACTCTTCTGACAGTGGTCATTCCTATTCCAAGGACATCAACTTGTAATGTTTGTACTGCTCCAACTTGATATGTGTTATCAATAAAATGTGTTGAGATTCCAAGATTAGATCCATCATTATATCCACTAAAGAATGGATCTCCTGGATTATTGGTAATAGTGATATTAGAATTGAAGATAGTAAAGAAGTCACCAGTACTAATTCCACTAACTGTTATACCAGATCCAACATAAACAGGATCTCTCATAAATGAATCTTTATCAATAAAGAAGTCAAAAATAATCTGTTGATTGGCAGTTAATAAACCTGTTGTTAGACCAAAACCAACCACTGAACCATAATCACCAGAATAAGAAGATACAGACATTTCTTCCTTAGACAATGTAGGTGGTTCTATGAGAACAGATGGTGGATTGGTTGATGTATAACCAGAACCAGGATTTGTAATATTCAGTGCAGTGATTGTACCACCAACAGACACTGTAGCAGTTGCAATTGCAGTGGTAGTTCCAGTCCCAATGGTGACGTTAGCACTGGATGAAGTATAACCAGCACCTGCATTTGTAATATTCAATGCAGTGATTGTACCACCAGCAGACACTGTGGCAGTTGCAATTGCTCCAACTTTAGGATCTTGAGAAACAACTGTAATACTATTCTGGAAATTTCTAATGGGAGCTTCATTAGAAGAATCAAACAGTGGTCTTACAGTATCAACATATGCGATGGTTGTATTAAATCCAAGTGGTTGAATGAGATAAGATGCAGGATAAATTTGTGGTTCATATTCAATCCTATCCTTGCCAACAAATTTTCCATTGATAAACTTATCAGTAATTTGCTTACACCATGTTACTGGTCTGAGAGTGGTTTGAATACTTGTAATACCAGGACCTGGATAATTATTTGTTTCAACAGAATCAAGGGTATTGATCCCTGTAACAGTTCTCTTGTTTTGATTCAAAGTGATTGGTTGTCCAAGTTCAGGATTATTACTAATCTTGAGAGTATCACCAACCTTGACTGTTTCTAAGATATCTGTGAATACAACATCAACATCTCCAGCACCCTTATAGAAGATAACTTTGGATGTATCACCACTATTCTCAACACCATCAAGACCAGGTTTTGGTGCCTCAGTGAATGTGATTACGCTACCACCTCCAAATTGATATGCAACACCAGGTTCTTGTAAAATATCATTGATGAATACAAGCAACGTTTTGTCAACTTCAATATTAGAACCAGGTTGAGATCTGATAGAAATTGGACTGTTATTAATAGTCAACTTAAATGATTTTTGTGTTCCATCAAACTGACTATCCAGACTATCAAATACTTCAAATTCTCCAACACTAAATCCATTGAACTGATCACTATAAGTGGATTCAATTGTTATCTGGAACTCTTTGAATGAAGATGATGTATCAAGAGGTATACCAGTTAAACCACCAGTGGGAACAGTTAGTATTTGTCCAGGATTATATGAATAACCAAAATCTCTAAGTTCAAAATTAATGACACTGGAACCTGCTCCAACGACAATATCAACAGTTGCACTTTGACCAATACCAGTGCTAGATGAAGTATATGTGAGTGGAATATCTGAATAACTCAAGGGTGAGTCAATCACAACCACTGGAGTGTTGGTTGAAGTGTAACCAGAACCAGGATTGGTGATATTGATACTTACAATATGACCACCACTAATAGTTGCTGTTCCAATATTTTCAATAGATGGAACTACACCATTGAATGTTTGAACTCCTACATTAACAACTTGTGAACCTGCCCTGTATCCAGAACCACTATTGCCAATACTGATAGCAGAGATTGTTCCAGCAGAAGATACAGTTGCTGTTCCAGCAGCAGATACCAGATTCTGGTAACCATGACCCTCAGTTGAACCAACAGAAACAATTAATCCACCAATGGGGAATCGTGTCTTATTTGGATCATAACCCTCTGGTTGATTAGAACCATTATATCTGATGGATGAAATACCATTATCTTCAATAACCTGATAATCACCTTGAACTGCTTGAATTCCCTGTGGTGCTTGATAGATGTTATTGGTCAAGATTACTGTGTCTGAAGTAATTCCAATTACATTAGAACCACCCTCTTGGAGTGTAAAGATACTAGTAACTCCAGTGAATCCTCCAGAAAAATCATCAAATACATGATTTTCATTATAAGTTTCAAGAGTCGTACCAGAACCAGCACGCTTCATAAATGTTCTACCTTGGAATGTTGAACTAGAAGTAATTCCAGTCCAATCTCTCTCATTAGGATCTGCATTTGTTGAAGTCCCAATAGGAATATTGCCATAGGGAGCAGATGCAAAGTTAAGTCTATTGCCAGTAATATTATAGTTACCAGAGAACTTAGTGATTGTTGCACCAGAAAGGTGTTCAGCAAGTGTTGTCCCAAGTCTAGGTCTTTGAACAGTAATGTTTGTTGGAATACCAAATGATCCAACAGATTCAATAGTCATAAGTTCATCATCAATCTTGATAATATCACCAGATGAGAAAGAAGTAACTCCTGTGGTATTAAAGGTCAAATCAAACACAATGTTTTGTGCAAGTTCTGATGTGACAGTTGTTGGTGAAATGGGTGCTTGAATCATATTGTCAATAGCAACCAATGCTTTTGCATTTTGCTTCTTGGCAGTAATTGTATGAGAGTTGCCAATACCAACTGAGTTTATGGTTAGGGTGACTGGTGGAGCTGCAAGAGCATCCTCTGCAGTAGCAGCAAACTTCATCCTGCCCTCATCAACTTTAACAACAAAGAGATCTTCAGGAAGAAGAGTGGTTGCTCCAATTCCAGGTATAGTAGCAGTAACAATACCAATGGCAGAAGTTTGACCAACTCCTGGCGAACTATATGATACGTTCTCACCAGTTACATAGAAATGATTAGGGATGATTATTTGATCATTAGCAAGATCAACAATACTTGCACTCGAACCATCAAAGATTCTTCTAAAAATGTCATTTCCTTTATGTCTAAGTTCAAAGGAATCAATAACACTCAGTCTTGTTCCTGCATACTGCTCAAAGTCAGTATCAATCACTACATTATTTAAATCAATATTGGTTGGATTTGTATTTTCATTATTAATTTGAAGTTGCTGGAAATATGCTCTCACTTCAACTGCCTTATTGGCAACTGGTGTATAAACAACATCAACTCCATTGGTTATTGTGCTGACCCCAACTGTTCCAATACCTGCTCCTGTTGAAATATTTGCATATTCAACAAATGCTTCATTAGAGGAAGAATTGATGCAAGCAAACTCAAACATTTCATATTCATTATCAGTATTGTTCTCTACAACAAGGACACCATACATTGATTCATAAGGTGCTGTATAAGATATGATTGGATTTGCTGTAGGTGAACCAGATGCAGCAATAGATGAATAAGCAGAACCAACTCTTGAAACTACAAGATCAGTGGAACCAATAGATGTTCCACCATCAGTAATAGCAACCACAGCAGAATTTGCAGTCAATCCTGATCCAACACTAGAGTGGAATTCAACAATGATATTGCCACCAGTGATTCTTGCACCAAATGTGCCAATACCTGACCCATAGTCACCCTCTGCTTCATTCAAACTTCCATATTCAAGAATAGAAACATCTGTTCCATTGGAGAGAATATTGAGTTCAGTTGAATAGAAATCATCAGTTGATACATGTTCAATCAAAGTAAGAACTTTTAGTGCTCTATAAGAAGTCCCAACAGAAACAATAGTGGTTGATGCGTTAGGAGGGATAGCAGCTTTTTCAGAAATGACAGCAGCAACATCTCCAAAACTTTGGTTTCCTGTTGTTGTCTTATCATTTAGAATACTGAAACTTACAGTTGAAACATCATACGTGTTAAACTCAAACTTGACTGGGTAGAAAATAAGATCCCATCCATCAGATGTGGTGAGGTAGTCAAAGTATCCAAGATATGGATAAGTCTCAATACAAGCATATTGGGACATATAAGCAACATTCTCATTCTGAATCAATGAGACAACAGCAAACTGTCTCTCATCTGTAAAAATTCTATCTCTAGCATGAGTTAGAATTTTATTATATGTGTAATTACCAGGGAATGATGAGATTGGTTCATATGGTTCTGATCTCTCATTACTGTTAAACTGGGATGAGATATCATCAATACTAAGCACTCTGTTACCAACAGATTGGAAATAATCTGCAAGAATTTTGTTCTCAAATAAAATCTCATCTGAGAACTCAAGACCATTTACAGAAAAACTAGTTTCAGTAACATTATCATAATCATAGTAGCAAGAAAGATCTCCTTTACCAATAATATCCACAACTGTTTCAATATTGGAATCTATTGCTTCAATAGGAACAGATTGTCCACCAACTGGTGCTGCAGCACTTTCAACTTCAAGATCAGCAAACTTCTTGAATCCAGCAGTGTGATTGAGTGAACCTACTGCATTATTCCAAGTATCAAAATCAACACTCGACTTCAGAGAGTATGAGAAGTTTTGATAATACTCATTATTAGGAATTCTCTGGAGATTATCATTCAAGAATCCTGTGTTTCTATCCCAACCACTGATTACTGTTGCACCAGCTCCAGTTTCAATTTCTGCTTTGAAGTCATATTTGGTCTTAATCACTCCTTGAGTGTTTGAGGTGAGACCTCTTACTGTATCATTAAGTTTAAATTCATAAGAACTAGAAACTTTCAATATTTCTGTATTTTTATTCCAACTTTCAACTTTACCTTGATTTCTACCATTTGTTACAATTTCATCTTGGAAATAGTCATTTTTTCTAAGTGAAATATCAAAGATTGGGAAATGGGAAGTAGGGATAATTCTACCTTTAATTGGTATGGTTGCATTTCCTGGTTCTTCTCCATCAAGAAGAACATCAGACATATCATAATCAATAAATGCACCAGAACCACCAAGGTTAGTTTGAACTCCAACTACAGGGAAGTAAGCATAATTGTGTTGTGAGGAGTTGTAACCAGTTCCAGTTGTTCCTAATCCAACATTGATACCTTCCACCAATACAGTCTCGCCAATAACAAATGGGAAATCTTCTTCATCACTGAATATTGCATTTAGTTGTGCTCTTACCTTCTTTGTGGAGTTTGTATATGTGAGAGATTCTATACCAATTCCATTTGTATTATTAATTGGGACAATTCTGGGTGTGGTTTCATACAACTCAGTTGTATTTTTAATGATTGAAACCTGATTATCACCAATGGCATAGGAAAGTTGAACTCCATCCATCAATTTGTTAGTATATCCATCAACAACTACAAGATCAGGAGCAAGAAGATAATTTACTCCATTGGATGAAATACCAATTCTTTCAAAAGAATTCAGTGGTTCAATCTCAAGAATTTCAGGCAGATTTGCAATAGATCTCAAAGTTTCATCTGTAGGATAATCAAATCCAATGTTATTGGATGAATACCTAAAGTTTAAAATCTTACCAATATTCTGACTCTCAGGATAAAGGATAGCATCAGTTCCAAATCCACTTCTTACTGTATTGATTCCAGGGAGACTTCTATATCCTGTGCCTGCGTTTGTAATCACTACATCAGAAATAGAACCATAAGCAGTTAAAGAACTTGTATCATATGATGGTGAAGCATTGGTTGCACCATATGAAACCACTTCTGGGAATGAACCAATATTGAATGTAAATGTAGTTGTTCCAATACCTGTAACTTTTTGTCTTCCATCAAACTTTGTAGGAACAAGGTTGACTTGATTATTGGAATCTACATTAACATCAATTATCAAATCTCTCTTAATTAAAGGAGAGAATGATGTATTTACAGTGCTGAATGAATACCAAAGAGCAGAGGGTACTTCATCATTTATAGTGAGAGTCAAACTTCCATCCACACCAACTGTGCCACTCTTTGTTACTTCAAATGTAGGACTGTCTCCTGTGGTGATGAATAAAGTTCTGAAAGAAGGATCAGAATATAAATTAAGTTCAAATGCTGGATATTGAATACCGTTAGATGCAAATGACAATGATGAATCAGAGAGATCAAATTTAAGAATATTATTTCTACTAACATCAACCATAGGATTGATCTTAGACAGGGTTCCAGAAGATGCAGAAGTAATCTGTACAAAGTTTGGATTAACAGAATTAATCTCTGCTTTTGTTCTAACAAGTTTTATCTTTGTGGGAGTATAAAGTACAACATAATACATCTCTTCATTTATCAAACCACTGGATGGTGAAGAAGAGGTGTGAATTACCTTGTCACCTGTCTTGAACTCATTATTACTAAACAGAATGCTATTTTCAGATGTACTTACATCACCAGACGCAAAGGTCTTAGGATTAAATACCATTCTTCTATTGAAGTCATCATATTTTACAGTGATAACCACTTCATCTTTTGGTTTAAGATTGAAGTTAATGAAATCATCAACAAACAAACCATGTGTGGATGCAGTAGAAACTGTGACTACATTTTTTTGCAGTTGACCAGTGACTACATTTGTTCTTTTTGTCCTGAGATTGTGATATACTCCTGAACCAACATTGGTGAAGTAAAGAAGACCAGCACCAGTATTGACACCAACATATTGACCTGTTATGGTGGAAATACCAACTTTGTTAGTTGATAGACCAATGAATCTGGAAGAGAGTGGAACAGCAAAGAATGTTCCAAGTCCAGACATAACATCAGTGCTTGCTGCACCAGTCAATCCATTCCAAACTTGGATAGAGTCTCCACCATTTGTTGCATACTCAACAACATCATTAATTTCAAGACCATGATTAGGATAGTAGATTGCCTGTGGTGGGATGACAATAGAAGAGGCACCTGCACCTGGATTAGAGAATGTGACTGCTGTTCCAATGTTTGTTCCTAATACTGTTCCAAGACCCACTGCTTCAGAAGGATTGAAATACAATACGTTGTTCAACCTAAGAGTCTGAGTAGTTCTTGCAGCACCAGAATTAATAGTAAGAGCTCTAGGATCTTTGAATATCTTTGTCAGTGCAAGATGTGAAGTTCCAATAGTTCCTGATTGCTCCCTAAGAACCTGAAGTCTTTGATTTCTTCTATCAAGAGTGAGAACTTTAACCTTCTCTCCACCAACTTCCATGATGTCATCTGGTCTTATAAAGGGATACTGAATAGCACCACCAATTTCAAGGTAAGTTGTTACACCAGTTACAGATGTATCACCAATACCAGTTAACAAAACAAATGAACCAGTGCTGACGCCAATATTATAATTGCCATCCAATCCATCATAGTAATTTGAAAGACCTGAAATGTTAACTAGATCACCATCAGACAGATCATGAGGAACTGAACTATAACCTACAAATTGTCCTTTTGATGCGTAAGGTATAAATTCAATATCAGATACATGTGTGGATGTCACACTGATATTGTTTACAACCTTTCCTGATACTCTTTCAACTTTAGCTGCAGCATTCTTTCCATTGGTAAAGGAATTATCAAACAGCAGTTGATCATTAACTCTATAATCTCTACCACCTGTAAGAATGCCAACTCCTTGAATATTACCAGCAGAAGCTGATGTTACATCAATCTCCTGTTTCTTGTAAGTGTTTGAGTCAAAGATATAATCATATCCACTCAAAGGTGAGTTCATATGATATGGAGTAGTATTTCTAAACCACTTGTTCTTCTCAATATCATATTCTATATGATTTGAAGACGTGCTAAAGTTAAATGTATTTGGTTCTGAATTAAATGAATTGCCAATTACATATGGGAATACTGGTCTTCTATAATTATTGAATGCACCAGAGGTATCTGAAGTTTCTTCAATGGTGGTGAAGTACGCATATGTGCCCTCTGGATAATCAGGAGTGATGCAGTATCTGCCATTGCTCTCATCTAGATCACCAGTTCCTCTAAATGCAAAATCTTCAACAAAGAATCCCTGAGCAAACTGTGAGACAGGAGGTCTATTAGTTGTCTGTAAGTTAACCTCATAACCAGAGATCATTCTCTTGATGGGTCCACCTGATGATGTTGCATAAGCATATGGACCATAAATTGGATGACCATCATACGACCAACCAAGGATTGGTGAGTGTTTTGATGAATCTATTTCTATATTATTTGTTTTATTGAGATCATTATCTGAATAGATGGTATTACCATTAGCATCTACAGCATAAGTTGTTTCTCTAAGATATCTGGATGGATATAGATGAGAATATTCAAGTGTATCTCCATCAATTGAAGTATTGATGATTCCATCATCTGCTCCAATATTAGAAAGATTTCTTGCAAATAGGTTAACTGTCCATTGATTGATGCTAGTATTGACAGTTGCATCAACTCCAGCAGGTCTAACCATAATGGTTGTATCACTCCCATAACCTGCACCACCACTGATAACTTTAACTTCAGTGATTGCACCACCACTCACAATAGGAGTGAGTCTGGCAAATGATCCAATACCAGTTATAACAAGATCAGGGGGAGAATTATATTCACTTCCACCCATATTAATTAAAACTTCAACTATTCTGCCATTAGAAATAATAGGAGTTAGTTGAGCATCTTTTCCACTGTTGAAGTTTACGACAGGTTGTCTGGTGAAGTTTAATACTTCAGAAGAACCATACCCAACACCTTCATTAGTGATATCAATAGAGTCAATAGAACCTCTGAAGATTGGTTGAACCTTACAAGAGAAATCTTGACTAGTTAATGTGTTAACACCAATAGTTCCTTGAACAGAAACAGTGATTGGTTTGTAATTAAAACTACCATTACCTTCAGATTGAAGATTTGTAACAATATTGTTGTCATAGAAGTATTCAGATTGGGTTTGACCAGTCCCTACCTCTGAAAGTGAGAATACACTGTCACTAATCTTTACAACATAATACTCTGTTGTTGCGCCAAGACCAGCAACAGGAGATGAACCTGCTGTATATTGAACAATCTCTCCTTCATCATAACCATGATCATCAATTGTGATCTCATTTGATGCAGTGTTGACACCAACAATGAGTCTTTCTTTGTTCTTATAACCTGAACCCTCTTGGTCTACAACAATGTTAGAGACAATCTTTTTCTTTTCATAAGATTTAAACTCTTGTCTACCCACACCATACCCAGTGAGGTTTACAGTGTTGATTCCTGCTTTAGCATCATTAAAATTATCATGGAGTGTAATTGTCAATGAATCAACTACATTTGCATAATAATCAGCATCTGTCTTAAGACCTGCAACACCATCAATTCCGTTAGACACATAGACAACTCTCTCATTGTCTCTAAACTTGTGGAATGTGGTAAATCCAATTGTATTGACTGAGAGTGACAAACCACTCTTAGTGCCAGGACCAGAATTGAACTGGACACTATGGTCAATAGAAGCAAGATTGACCTTTGCTGATGCATTGGTTCCCTGCCCACCACTGATAATTACTACAGGTTCATCAACATAATCAAAACCATTATCAATAATTCTGACCTCTTTCAGAGATCCTTCCACAGCAACCACACCAGTAGCACCAACACCAGTATTGTCACTAATAGTCATCAGAGGTGGATTGATTACATCATACCCCTGACCTCTATTGTTGACATTCAGACCTTTGATGCCACCATAATATACAGTATCAAATGATTTATAGTTTATAAGTTCAACACCATTAATTAAAACACCAGTGTACCCTGGAGATGTTCTATATTCTCCTACCTTTGTAGATGGTGTTTTAATCTCTCTATAGATTTTTTGTGGTGATAACTCTTTATTGTAAAATCTAAAATAACAGAATTTACTATCAGTTACAGAACCAACAGGAGTAATATACTTGTTATTGTAGATATCTGATGAACTTCTAGCAAGTTTGATTGTGGTGGAACTTACTCTCTTAACATAGTAAACTCCCTCTGAAATATTATCAAAAGAATCAACAGTCTCAGTTGTTTGGGTGATACCACTTGATGATGTTGTTGTGGTCTTGATTACTCTAGGTTTATAGTAAACAGGATCACCTGACTGAAAACCATGATCAGATGTTGGTGTTACCACCAGATTGTCATTTACTGCTGAACCACTAAATGAAACCTCTCTATCATAAGGATTAGTGGGAATTGAGCTGTAGTTTGGAATAGAGTTTGACGCTACAAGCAGTTCACCACTAAACTTTTCATAAACATTGAGAACATTGACATTGATGTTATTAAGTTGTGGATATTTTGTAGAAGATCCTTTGAGAATTTGATTCTCTAATGTCCAAACTTGAGAAAACTGTGCTGTGGTGATATTACCAGATAAAACTGCTACAATCTTTGTCTTGGAAAGGACAGACTGAACAGTGAGAGTTCTTGATAAACCGCCACTACTGGTCAGTGACATTTTATAACCTGGTCTCACAAACAGATCATCAAATGTTTCAATATTATAAGTTTTTTGTGTAGCATCAATTAATTCAAATGATGATACAGTCCACTTTGTTTTAACATTATACAACCAGGGAATTGCCTGTTTTTGTGTGGACTCCAAACCAATAGACTTAACATTGATTGTGTCATTTTTATTGAAGAAGTATGTTTCTTCATTCAGTTTTAGATTGGTAAGAGTTGAAACTACTTTTACTCTTACTTCACCATTTTTTCCAGTTGCATAACTGTAATCATCTAGAGAAATATCTGATGTAGAGTTTATATTAGTTGTGGTTGTAGTAACACCTAAGAACTGAGTGAGTGTTTTATCTGAATATGAGAGAATATTTTCATCACCATCAACATTAAGAACTGATAGTTTGCCTGATGATGGAAAACTCAATGTGGAATCAACGTCCAATACTGTTGATCCAACTGAAACATTATTAACAATCTTGGTTTTTGGATTAGGTTCAAATCTTCCATAGATTGAACCATCTACATCAATATCTCTTTGATAACCATAGTCAATGGCAATTTGATAGAAATCGCCATCAGGGTAGTTGATCTTCTCTACATTGGTGATTGTTCCTCTTGCCTTTGTTCTATCTTGATAGAAAGTAAGGTTCTTGAGATCAAGGGGGTCTCCAACATATTCCTCAACAACATAATCTTGAGTGATTCTGTAATCAGCATCTGATGGTTTGATCAGGAACTTACTGGGTTTGATGACCTCTACATCTACGCCATACAGTGCTCTGAAAAGAATCTCAAATGATTGATCAGTTCCTTTAGATTTGTAGAAACTATCAGCAGTGAAGATGAAGTTTCTTTCATCTAGACCACTATAAAGTTTTCTCTGAGAAAAACCAGGAATGACTTGATTTTTAACTCTTTTGAAAAACTCCTGAAGAAATTTAACATTCAGGTTGACAATGGTTGCTCCACTTTTGTGGTCTGCAGACTCTGTTTCTTTAAATGTCAGTTGATCAGGGGTATTAGTCCCAATGTAGTCTGTAACCCCACTGAAACCCCTTGTACACCCCTCAAAAGTGGTGTCTGTCTTAGTCTCATATAAAATGATTTCATCATCAATTTGAATCAAACCCTTTGATTCAGGAAATCCATCAGTGAAATTACTATTAGAAGAAGTTGTAATAGTAGTGTCAAGGAAAGTTATATCACCCTGCAAAATAGTGGATGATTTAAGATTATATAACTCATCAACTTTTAAATATTGATCTAGGTTACTGATTAAATCTTCAGCGCCACCTTTTACTTCTTGTGAAATATAATACTCTTTTAAGAAGTCCACAAGAAGTGGAAAGTCATCCCTTACATACTCAGGTACACGACTCGCGATTATATCTTGGAACTTTACTCTATCTACTGCCATTTATCTTAATAGGAGTATGGTGTGGATGGGGATGATGAGGGAGTGCTGGGAGAGGGACTAGATGTTGGTGTAGTGCCAGTTGTTCTAGTCACTGATGATCCAGCATTACCAGTAGTGACAGTTACATTGGTTGTAACAGGGGTTGGGGTAGAGACTGTATTAGACTCAGAACTAACCAGAATAGGAGTTCCCCTTACAAGACTTCCATTTGAATAACTTGATGTAACAATGTAGTTACTACCTGATACATCATCACCAGATGCAATTTGATCTGATACTGTATTGACTGTAACATTATTAGTATCCAGTTGAAGATATAGATCTTGAAGTCCTATAACATCATTTGAATATGGAACAGCAGAAACTTCAATGAGGGGTGTTCCTCTATTTACGCTGGTAGAAATGATCTTAATTGGGTTAAGTTTGATTTCTCCTTTCACATAATCAATAATGCCAATATTCTGTTTTACAAATACTACTTCAGTGGGTGAGTTCAACTTAAACAAGAAAAGTGATCCTTTCTTGAGAGTCTGATCAGGACTATCACCCAGATACACATCACCAGAGATTCCAGCAACCTGGAATGCAGATGACTTGATGTTATATCCAATTTCTCCACCATGAGTCCCATGTCCATGGTTTTTGATAAAGAACCTATTACCAAAGCACAATTCATATTCAGCAAAGGTATTCAGAAGAGGTTCCATATCTCTTCTCATCTGAACAGTGGTGATGTTAGATGTAATAGATTGATGAGTATCATCAATAATCTTCTGATACTTAGAATACTTGAATCTAGCGCCAAACTTATTCAACTCAGTTGAGTCAGCGTATGCTCCAATATTACTAGTAACAAGTGAACTTACCACACTAGCAGAGGGTGCCTTGTTTTGATTGTAATAGACATAAGAATCAGTCTCAACATAGAGATACTTAAGATCTACAATCTCACTTACAATACCAGCAACTGAATACTTTCTCAGTTCTCTGGAGATGTCTTCCTTGATACTAGTGGATAGGTAAACACCATTCTCTGGTTTTACACTGATAAAGACTTTACCATATTGTGGAGGAACCAAGTCTTCACCACCAAATGCAGAAACAGATTCTGCTTCTGGATAGATTCTAGGAATCAGAACCTCATAGTCTGCTGCAGTAACAGCACGATTCTGTGATGCATAGATCTGAGGAGCATTCTTTTTAACAGACTCAACACTTTCAATAGCAGAACCACCAAAGGATGTCTGATCTGTGTTAATCAGTGAAATTCCAGTAGTAATGGAAGTGTTATTGTTATCTACTAACTGACCAGCAAAGGTGAATTGTGAAATTCCATTACCTGCCTCACCACTAGATGTAATATATCCAACTTCTACAATATTTGGTTCTTCCAATTTCAGACCAAATACCCCATCACCAAACATCAGTTCATATCTTTCATTCTCAATCTCTTGAATAAAATAAACTGGTGATGTAGAATCTACTTCATATAGACTACTAAACTGCTTGTATGTTCTTACAATAGTAGAACTAGGTGCCTCTCTGACTGACACTGTAATCAGATCAGTATCAATACCACTATTATTAAGAATGTATTTCTGATTAGGTGTTCTAGAACTTACATTAAATGATTGTGTAATATGAGTTCCTTCATGTACCTCAATATTATCAAAGAGTGCTAAACCATCACTATTGACTGGAACTGTGATGTCCTCTGGAATAGAGAACACATAACTGGTATTAGCAAACAAATTAGAGGAAACTAATGTAATTCCTCTTTTTAGAGTCACAGAGACTGCTGTAGTTGATGATGTATCCACTGCAAAGGATACAAATGCTTTTGCAGCATTCCTGGACTTGGGGACATATCCAATATTTCTTGCTAATGAAACAACATTCTCTCTGAGTGTTGCTCCATCAATAAACACCTCATTAGTTACCATATTGGCATTGTATGAGGTGATGTAGGTATTATAGGCAAGGATGTCTATAATGGTTGATAGATTAGATCCTTCATAATCATAATCTGTGAAGTTTGAGTTCGCACGAAGATAGTCCTTAATGGACGTCTTTATTTGATCAAAATCTAAGTTGCTGAAATTAACTAAAGGCATTTACCTAGTGGGTTCTAATGCGAAAGAGAGTTCTTGTGCTTGTGCATCTACACCTATGATTTGATATTGAATCTGTACATCAAATGCATTTGAATCTGCATTTGCTTTGACTAATACATCAATCAGATCAACTCTAGGTTCATAGTTAGCAATAGTAATACGGATTTGACTGTCAATATTAGCTGCAGTGAGAGCATCTAAGTTATTAAACAGTAATCTACTCACATCAGAACCCAATGCTGGGCTGAATGGTCTTTCCCCAGGTCCAGTGAGAATCAAGTTACGAATAGATCGTGCAATTGCATTTGCATTAGTCAATCCAATTAAATCATTGTTAAGAGGATTAATCTGAAATGATGCACTTATATCCTTAAATGGTTTACTGGTCCTTTGAACAGGCACACTGATACAAGAATTCTACCTTATTTAGTAGACTAATCTTCAGTTAATACCTGCTCACCACCACAAGTACACTCATGATCAGGATGTGAGCAATCTGTTGTCTCAAATAAACCATCAGTGTTCTTCTTGATTCTATTCTTAGGTGTTAAACCATCATTAGCAATCTCACGTAACATCTTTTGATGCTGATCATTTGCTAAGTTATCTAGAAAATCATTCATCTTTATTATCTGCCAATGTTAAATTATCTAGGTCTGTAATCTCATACATGTAATGATCTGATGTTTCAATCCTTCGCTTATTCTCTACACTATACACTGTAGTATCAATTTCAAATCCAGGATTCTTATCAATCCTATTAAAGGTCCATGCATTATCATACCAAATAATTCTATTGTTAGGATATGCATAGTAGTTGCCATTGTCCATCTTGAACAGATGCGCACACTTATGTTCTGGTGTTTCAGAGAAGTTTAGATCAGGCACACCCTTATTTTCCCAACTCCAATCAAAGGTCCACATATAACTGCCTTTGACTTTCTTACCATCAGGACGAATTAGTTCTGCCTCAAGACCAGATAACCTATGCCTTCTTTGTACATCAATATAAGGTGAGAAGCAATCCCAATACATGATGTCCTCTAAGGGTTCTATAGGGGCATCAGGCATCCAACAAAAGGCATGTAGGGGTCTACGTGTCCAGTTGACACCATTCTCAAGAAATGCCTCAAACAAAGGCACACGCTTCTCCATACTAGCAACACTATGAACATCACATCTAGTGACTTCACCATGTCCTTTCTTATGATTAAACAGGAACTCATTACGAATGTAACAAGACCAATCTGGTAAACTATGATTTAAGTAAGCCATTCTCTTTCATTAGGATAGTAGTAGTCTAGTAGTTCTTCATGAGGTTCAATGTCCCTAGTGGCATAAAGACAACCATTGTCCTTATTATAGGACACATTAGGTGAAAGCGAGTGATTAATGTAATACTGTGGTCCTATTCTATCCAGATCACAATCAATCCAGAATCCTTCCTCATCATAATAGGTTAGATTCTTCATTGCCACTCTCACGTCCTCTGGGACTTTCAACCACGGGATTTTTTGCGCATTTTTTGGTCTAAAGATCAAAGTATCAGCAGGTATAGGCACCAAAGAAAAAACACCCACCCCATCACAAACCTTAGAAGGTGAGAGGTAGGTGTATAAAGTTAATGAAAAGGTCATCCCCTTCCTTGACCTCTATAACGCTTCTTTGCATTATTACTGCTAGATGCAGCATACTTTGTGTGCTTCCCTTGTCCTTGTCGTGTCTTCTTGGGTTGGGATTCAATAAACACTGAACCCAGCAGTGACTTCTTTACTTTTGCCATAATAATACCTCCTGTTTCGTAAACTCAACCTCAAATAACTCGTGTCTTTTCATGACCTACTCTGATCCTAGGATCACACCAGATCTCATATCCTGCCTCAATTGCATCTAAACAGAATGAGACATC
>CEWA01047332.1_pt1 | contig 17521 bp, 18 predicted proteins | sample 530361 | NCBI WGS metagenome assembly CEWA01 (sample SAMEA2620000, study PRJEB7988) | marine metagenome | biome: marine biome (ENVO:00000447); feature: surface water layer (ENVO:00002042); material: "saline water (ENVO:00002010), including plankton (ENVO:xxxxxxxx)" | depth 5 m
TTTATGCACAAAAAAACTTAAATATTAATTTTTTTATGCATTTAAAATGTAGCTAAAATCATTGAAAATACATCTAAATTCGTTTAAAGTCTGAAAAATGAAAATATTAGTAATAAATGGTGTCAATCTAAATATGCTTGGCAAAAGAGAAACAGAGCTTTATGGTTCTGAGTCTTTAAATGACTTAGAAAAAAAACTTACCGAGCTTAATTATGATGTTGAATTGGAATTTTTTCAGAGTAACTCAGAAGAAGAGATAATCAATAAGATTCATACTCAAAAAGAGGAAAACTATCATTGTGGTATCTTCAATTTTGGCGCTCATACGCACACTAATATTTCAATTAGAGATGCAATACTTGCGGTAAATTTTCCCTTTTATGAAGTCCACATATCTAATGTGTTTGCAAGAGAAGAATTTAGACATACATCATTTTTTAGCGATATAGCTCTTGGCTGTATTGTAGGCTTAGGTTTTGATGGTTATGAGTTTGCATTAACAAAAATAGTACGAGGTAAAAATGGATCTTAGAAAAATTAAAAAATTAATAGAGATGCTTCAAGAATCAGATCTGAATGAGATTGAAGTTAAAGAAGGAGAGGAAAGCGTAAGAATCAATAGAAAAAAAGAGAGTATTGTCCATACTTCTGTTTCTCCAAGTATTGTGCCTAGCCCAGTTGCTCAGAACAATCCGCCCACAACTGAAGAAACCACTGAATCAGAAATCTCTGATGATAATAGCAAGATAGTTTCTCCTATGGTTGGAACTTTTTACAGAAAACCATCTCCTGATAAAGAGCCTTTCATTGAAGTTGGTCAAGTGATAAAAAAAGGACAAACAGTTTGCATAATTGAGGCAATGAAAATGATGAACCAGGTTAAGTCAGAATTCGATGGCAAAGTTATTGCAATTAATGTTGGTGATGGTGAGCCTGTAGAATTTGGTCAAGAGTTAATTTCAATTGAAGAATCCTAAAAAAATCTTAATTGCTAACAGAGGTGTTATTGCAATTAGGGCACTCAGAGCAGCAAAGGAGCTTGGTTACCAAGTAGCTTCTGTCTATTCCACTATTGATAAAGACCAGAAACATCTAAAACTTTCAGATGAGGCAATATGTATTGGGCCAGCTGCATCAAAAGATAGTTACCTTAATGAAGCTGCAATTATTGCTGCCGCAGAACTTGTTGGTGCAGATGCAATATATCCTGGTTATGGTTTTCTTGCAGAAAATTCATCTTTTGCCGAGAAATGTAACCAAAGTGGCTTCAAGTTTGTTGGGCCAGATCCCAAAGTTATTGAGATAATGGGCGATAAAATTAAAGCCAAGGAACTTATTGAATCTTTAGGAGTTCCAATTGTGCCTGGTTATACAGGAAATATCCAATCACAGGACCAGATTGAAAATATAGTTGATGAAATTGGCTATCCAGTAATTGTTAAGGCTTCTGCAGGTGGTGGAGGTAAAGGCATGAGAGTAGTTGAAAAGAAGAAGGATCTTTGGGATTGTGTTATTAGTGCACAAAATGAAGCTCAACTAGCTTTTGGAAATGGTGAAGTATTTATTGAAAAATATTTACAAAAACCAAGACATATTGAAGTACAAGTTTTTGGAGATGGTAAAGGAAAAGTCGTGCATCTTTACTCTAGAGATTGTTCATTGCAGCGAAGATATCAAAAAATAGTTGAAGAAGCTCCAGCTATAAACTTACCCCAAGATAAGCTAAATGAAATACAGAACATTTGTGTGAAGGCTTGTTCAGAGCTTAAGTACGAGGGTGCTGGAACACTTGAATTCCTATATGAAAATAATGAATTCTATTTCATTGAAATGAATACCCGGATTCAAGTTGAACATACAGTAACTGAAATGATAACGGGTGTAGACTTGGTCCAGGCACAACTCTCTCTAGCATTAGAAGATAGGTTTGATTTGGAGCAAGATAAATTAAAGATAAATGGCCATGCTATGCAATGCCGTATCAACGCTGAAGATCCAGAAACTTTTATCCCGTCGCCAGGAAAAATATCTAATGTTCATAGACCAGGCGGGTATCATGTTAGATTTGAATCACAGATTTATAGTGGGTATGAAGTACCCTCTAATTATGATTCATTAATCGCAGAAGTTATCGTCAAGGATGGTGACAGAGAAAATACGATTAATAAAATGCGAATGGCTTTGACTGAATTAGTTGTTGAGGGAATAAAAACAAACCAGCCGCTTCATTTAAAGATTTTAGATGATAATGGCTTTAAAAATGTTGACTACTATATTAAGTATTTAGAAGAAGAGTTAATCAAATGAAGGAAACTTATAATTTCAATCAAATAGAATCTATTGTTCAAAAAAAATGGAAAACCAACAATACATTTGCAGCTAATATAGACACCTCTAAGCCAAAATACTATTGCCTATCAATGTTGCCCTATCCTTCTGGCAATCTTCACATGGGCCATGTAAGAAATTATTCAATTGGTGATGCGGTATCTAGGTACAAAAAATTAAAAGGATTCAATGTTTTGCAGCCAATGGGTTGGGACGCATTTGGATTACCTGCTGAAAATGCTGCCATCAATAAAAAAGTGCACCCACAAGATTGGACCGAAGAAAATATTGAACATATGAAACATCAGCTAAACTCATTGGGTTTTGGCTATGATTGGAACAAAGAAATAAATACTTCTGACCAGTCCTACTATAAATTTGAACAAGAATTATTCCTGAAATTCTATGAAAAGGGTTTGGCATATAGGAAAAAATCTCTTGTCAATTGGGACCCTGTAGATAAAACAGTACTTGCAAATGAACAGGTTATTGATGGCAAAGGGTGGAGAACTGGAGCCGATGTCGAGCTAAAAGAGATTGAAACCTGGTTTTTAAAAATTACTGATTATGCAGATGAGCTTGAAGAAGGTTTAGAAAACATTGACTGGCCCGAAAATGTCAAAAATATGCAAAAAAATTGGATTGGGAAATCTAAAGGCACAGAAATTGAGTTTGAGACTGATAAAAATTTTACCCTTAAGGCTTTTACTACGCGACCAGATACAATTCATGGCGTAACTTTTTTTGGTATATCGCCTAACCATCCAATTGTGAAAGAGCTAATGCAAGACGATGTTGGTATTGAAGATTTTATTGAAGAAACTAAGCAAATCTCATCAGCTGAGGCTGACCAAGCAAAAGCAGATAAAGTAGGGTATAAAACCAACCTAAATATTATTCATCCAATTTCGAAACAAAAAATAAATGTTTGGATTATCAATTATGTACTGATGGATTACGGAACTGGAGCAATTATGGGTGTTCCAGGGCATGATGAAAGAGATTTTGAGTTTGCAAAAAAATACGATATTGCCATAAAGCGTGTAATTGATTCCGAAGCTGAACTACCTTTTTCTGGATCAGGCCCTCTTGTAAATTCAGAAGATTTAAATGGATTAATGCCTAATGAAGCATTCGACAAGATTTCAAATATTCTGGCAGAAAGTAATGATGCCAAGATTTTATATCAATACCGGTTAAGGGACTGGGGCATAAGTAGACAGAGGTATTGGGGTTGCCCAATACCTATGGAATATAAAGATGGAGAAGCTAGACCAGCAAGTACACTACCTGTCTTATTACCAGTAAATAAAGATGGGACATATGAACCGCTACATCAAAATGAATCGTTTCGGTACCCAGAACCAGGCATTGAAAGAGAAACCGATACATTTGATACATTCATGGAGTCATCCTGGTATTTTGCTAGGTACATGTCAGCTCAAAATAATAAAAAAGTTTTTGATGAGAATACCAACTACTGGCTACCAGTTGATTTATATATTGGTGGGGTAGAACATGCGATTCTTCACTTACTTTACTCACGTTTTTTCTTCAAAGTTCTAAGAGATCTTGGTTTGGTTGAGGGAGATGAGCCTTTTAAAAAATTACTTACACAAGGCATGGTCCTTAAAGATGGGGCTAAGATGTCAAAATCAAAAGGCAATACCGTTGATCCAAAGGAATACATTGAAAATTATGGTGCAGATTCCATCAGAACTTTTATGATCTTTGCTAGCCCACCAGAACAATCTTTGGAATGGTCAGATAATGGCTTGGAAGGCTGCCACAAATTTTTGAAACGTTTATGGGCTCTTTCTTATAGAATCAAAAGCCTTAAAGACGAAGATTTCGGTGAGTCAAAAGACATATTAATTGACGAATGCAAAGATTTATTTATAAAAATAAATGATGACTATGATAAAAGACTAAATCTAAATACCGTTGTTTCCTCTTGTATGGAAATTCTAAACAATATAAATAAAAAATTTACTGCTAAAGGTATTGAAGCATCTAAAGAAGACTTAATGACAGTTTATGATTTCTTACTCGTTGCCCTATCTCCAATTGCACCACATATAACAGAGAACCTATACCAAGAAGTACTAGGAAAAGAATTGCAAGAAGCAAAGTGGCCTGATAAAAAGTTTTTTGAAAAGAATGAAAGTGAAATTAAATATTTAATTCAAGTAAATGGAAAAGTTAGAGCAAATATAATGATTGATTCTGCTTTGAGTGAAGAAGAAGTAAAACAACTGTCAAAAGAACATGAAAATGTATCAAGACATCTTGAAAACAAGGATATAATTAAAGTGATATTTATAAAAAATAAGCTTATTAACTTTGTACATTCGTAATCTAACAATTTTATTTTTCCTTGCATCGTGTTCTGTGACAACAATCAATTCAGACAATATAAGTTTTGATGATTCTTTTGGTAATTTAGAGAAATATGAATTAAAAAAGTGCCTGAAGAGCGTAACTGAAGAAATAAATTTCAGAGATTTATCTTTTACATTTGCGGCTGAAAATATTAATAGCCAGGGGCTTGAGTTTAATACTAAATACGTTGGAAAGTTAATTCTGGAACTCCCAAACCAAAGTAAAGAGTTGCCTTTGATGGCTATGCGCATGCAAACCACTAACTATATATCTAGCAATATGGCTGATGAAGAGAAAAAAAGACTTAAGACACTAATAATTTCCGACATCTGTAAAAATATAATCAATCATGCCAAGTAAACAACTTAAGGCTATAAAATTTTTTTCATCCTCATCTCTTAATTCAAACAAATTCATTATTTTTGGCGATGAATATGTTTTGTCCTATAGAACAAAAAAACACTGTCTTAAAGACCTAGATATTAACTTGCTTGAAAAAAGTTATATTGATATGGCAGACGATAATTTCAACGAGAGCCTAGATCAATGCTTGATGTCTAATAGCCTTTTTAATGAAAAAAAAGTTGTATTCATAAGCTTAGCTAAAAATAGATTGAATAAAGAGCTCAATGAGAGATTTGCAAAAATTATAAATTACCAAACAGACAACCTTTTGATTATAGAAATTAGTAATTTATCAAAGAAAATAATTGAACGTGACATAATAAGCAAGCACGATGGGGACGCAGTTTTCATTGATTGTTCACCACCTTATGATTCTGAGATTGAATCCTATCTTAAAGAAAATTTACCTGATTTTTTAAATAAAAGTGAAAACATAAAGATTCTTCTTGAGATGTATGAAGGAAACTTTTCATCTTTATTAAATGACTTAGAAATTTTAAAGATACTTGAAATAGAGAATGAAAAAGCGGCAATGGAAGTATTTACAAATAATGGAGATAAGAATAATTTTAAGCTTATAGAACATATGAGCAAGAATGAGTCTGAATCTGCTCTTTCAATTATTGACTCAATGAAAAAGAAGGACAGAAATTCAGTGCCACTATTAATTTGGATCCTAGCCAGAGATATTAATGCCATAAAATTTATTAAGGACGGCAAAAATTTAAAGCCTTTAGGTATTTGGGATAATCAAATTAGCATGTACCGAAAAATATCAGATAGAACATCAAAACAATCATTAGAAAAATCTATTAATAAGCTAGATTCTATTGATAAATGTTTCAAAGGTGTCTTACAGGGTGATCCTTGGAATGGCATTAAAAGTATTGTTTTGGAACTATCTTCTTAATTGAAAAGAGATTTTATCCAGTTCCAAAGTATTGCAATTAGTCTTTGAAAAAATCCTAGTTCTTCAACTGAGTCTAGGTAAACTAGTTCTGTTTCAACAATAACATTATTCTCATCATCAATGACTCTTAGTGTGCCTGCGCTATCATAAGCAGTAATTGGAGCTAGAATCTGAGAACCCGCTGAAACTTCAAAACTTAAGTTATCTCTTTTATCTTTCTGAAGTGTAAGAATGATATCTTCTTTAAGACCAATTGATACATAATCACTTTTGCCAGCTACAACTCTCAAGTCTTTAATTGGCTCTGACTCTGAAAATAGCTTTTCAGTTGTAAAGTACCTGAAACCATAGTCCATAAGTGCTGAAACATCATTGAACCTTTTATCATCTTCACTACCTAACACTACAGCCACCAATCGCATGTCACCTCTAACTGCAGAGCCTACTAGACAATATCCAGCTGCTTGTGTGTATCCTGTTTTTGCACCATCAAAAATATCGCTTCGCCACAATAATCTATTTCTATTTTGTTGTTTTATTCCAGCAAAAGTGAAAGATTTCTGTGAATATAATTTGTAATGCTCTGGAAACTCATTAATTAATGCACTTGTTAATAATGCTAGATCATAAGCTGATGTAACATTAAGTGGATCAGGCAGGCCTGTAGCATTATTAAAAGAAGTATTTTCCATTCCAAGTTCAGATGCATAACCATTCATTAGGTAAGCAAAGTTTTCTTCACTGCCTGCAGCATGCTCAGCGAGAGCAACACTTGCATCATTTCCAGATTGAATAATCATTCCCTTAATTAGGTCAGAAACTTTAACCTTCTTACCTTCTTGAATAAACATTCTAGACCCTTCTGTTTTCCATGCTTTTACTGAGATTTTAGGAGCATCTTCTAAGCTAATGAAATCTTCTTTGATATAATCGGCAACAACATAACTTGTCATCAATTTGGTAAGGCTTGCAGGTTCCACTGGTTCATCAGCATTAAAGCTTACTAATATTTTTTTTGTATTTGGTTCATAAAGAATATAGCTCCCTACCCCAAGATCTGGCGGGTTAGGAATTGCAGCTCCAGCCACTAGACTGAAAGCCAATGCTAAGTAAATTTTAATTTTATTCATCAAATCTCTTCGAAATCTCTACGGCAAGCTGGTGAACTGCTAATGCATACTTGCTACTTCGGTTATATTTAGTTATTACCCGGAAATTGTCAAACCCTAAATATAACTTTGTTTTGCCTTGTTCATAAACTAATAAAGGGGAGATCTTTTCTTCAAAGACTTTTTTTATCTCAAAACCCTCATTATCTAAATCAGTGGTAGTAATTTTTGTTCTAAAATTATTGAGATTGAACGGCAGTTCTAATGCAGAAATATCTTCATCATTAAGTTCTTGATATTTTTTACTAACATCTACTTCTGAAACTGCATTTGAGTTTTCTTTCCAGCCATTTCCCTTTAAGTAGTTTGCTACACTAGCAATACCATCTTTTCGAGAATTATACATATCAACAGCGCCATCATTGTCATAATCGACTCCGTAAAAGTTATAGCTTGAAGGAATAAATTGTCCGAGACCTAAAGCTCCTGACCATGAGCTTTTAATTGCCTTTGGATCAAAATTATATTTTTTTGAAAGAATGAATAATTGAATTAGTTCTTTCTGCCAAAAAGTATTTTTTGGTTCAAAAGCTCTTGTAAAAATTGTGTCAAGAGGATTATATGTACCCAGATAGCTGCCATAATTTGTTTCACATCCAATAATTGAAGCAATATAAAACTTTGAGACCCCAAATTCATTCTCTACTTTTTCAAGAATATCGAAATTATTTTTCACAAATTTCACTCCATTATTTATTCTCGAGCTAGTCACATATCGATTTCTATATCTATCCCAAGTTGCCTTAACTTCTGGTTGATTCTGTCTTGCAGTCTCTGCTTTTTTTGATGGGACAGCCTGGACTAAGTAGCTTTTAACTTCTTCTTCGGTTAAATCAGATGTTTCAGTAGCGAATTTTATAAAAGCTTTTATATCTTCCCTTTCTAGAACATTAGAATTTACATTAAAACTTAGCAAAACTATAAGAAGGAACCGAATCATTTTAAAAAACCTCTAGATGTAAATATTAATCCAAGCATTATTGAAAAGCATAACAAAGATGAGCCTCCCTTAGTAAAAAAAGGTAATGGAAGTCCCACTACAGGGATCATTCCACTCACCATTAGAATATTAAGCAAAAAACTAAAACCGATAACTAATGTGCAATATGTGCCTATAAAGTAAGGTGATAAATCACTTGTTAACCTCTTTTCAGTCATTGTTAAAAGTGTGGTCAAGACAATGAAACCTGCCAACATTAGAAGAATTAGAAAGACGCCTAGAAAACCAAATTGTTCTGCGTAGATAGAAAAAATAAAGTCTGTATCAGCTTCAGGGAGAAAATTAAATTCATTTTGTTTGCTGTTTAAAAATCCTTCTCCTGTAAATCCGCCAGAACCAATACTTATTTCTGATTGAAGTATGTTCCATTTTTCAGATAAATCTTGATCAGAAGAAAACCAACTAGTAATTCTACCTTTTTGATAAGAAGTTAAGCCAAAACTATAAATTATTGGTGAAAGAAGTATTCCAAAAACCCCCATCCCAATAAAATAAAAGCGGTGTGCACCGCATATAAAAAGAAACATTAGGCCCAACAAAATATAAACTATGCCTGTGCCTAAATCGGGTTGAATGATTATTGGCATTGCCGATAAAAACAAAACTCCTAATAAGAATAATGTTCTAAATCTTGTAAATCTGAAGTTATAAAATCGTAAATATTGAATAGCAAATAAGGCAAAAGTGATCTTCATAAATTCAGATGGCTGTAAACTTAAAAATCCAAAATCTAACCACCGCTTAGAACCATTAATTTCATTACCAAATATTTCGACACTCAATACCATCAAAATATTTGCTAAAAAAAGAATCCAGCCGAAAGAAAGAATCCTATTCAGATTTATCTGGTTGAATATCAAAGCAACAATTAGAATGACAAAGATATTTATCAACAAAAATCTTAAGAAATAATTTATATCAATAGATGTAACAGAATAAATTGTTAAAGAACCCATCAAAACAATTACTGCAAGGGAGAATAAAATAATAGAGTTTCTTAAATTAAATATCATCTAATAACTCCTCTAAAACTTGTTTAGCAATTGGTCCTGCAACCCTGCCACCACTTTCGCCATTCTCAACTATTACCGCTATTGAATACTTTGGATTATCGTAAGGGGCAAAACCGATAAAAATTGCATGGTCTCTAAGAAGCTCATTACTTCTAACTTCGTCATACTCTTCTCTAGAATTTATGTCTACAACCTGAGCTGTTCCACTTTTACCAGCCAACTTTAAATCGCCAGCATTAATCCTAAATCCAGTGCCATTTGGTGAATAGATCACGTCAGTGAGTGATTGATGCAACCTGCTCCAATCTTCATCTGTTAAGTTTTCAGCTAAATTAAGCATATTATCTTTTTTAGTAACCATGAAGGGAAGTTGATAGTTACCTTTTTTTGCCAATATTCCAGATATTAATGATAGATGCAGGGGTGTAGTGAGCATGTATCCCTGTCCAACACCAAGATTAATAAAATCACCTTTAAAAAGCTCTTTGCCAAAATTTTTGTATTTCCATGCATCATTAATTAAGGGGCTGAATTGATGTGGATAGCAATCCTCACAGAGCTTCGATCCAAAACTAGATGACTTTAGAAAGTCTACAAATAAGTCTTTTTCGTATCTTATCGATAGATTCATAAAAAAAGGGTTTGAGCTCTCAACTAAAGCCTTTCTTAAATCTGTAAGTCCATGACCGCCTTCTCTCCATGCATTAAAAACTCTTTCCTCCTCCTCAAACCTAAAGAACCCATCATCAAAAATAGTCTCTTCCCAGTCGGTATAACCATTATTCAGAGCAAATACAGTCAATAACGGTTTGATAGTCGATGCAGGTGGATATAAACCCATAAATGCTCTATTAAAAAGTGGCCTTGATGGATCATTCAATAGATCCTGATACTGTAAAGAAGATATATCTCTTAGGTCATTAGCACTAATGGATGGAGTGCTAATTGCGACCGGAATACTAAAATCACTCAAATCAATAACTACCACTGAGCCTTTTCTATCATTCATTAACTCATAAGCTAGCTTTTGTGCTTCGAAATCTATTGAGGTATAGAGCTCTTGGCCTTCTTGAAAAGGATCCACATCGGTAGTTACCCTCTTATCTCCTCTAGCATTTCTTTGAAAATATTTTTTTCCATGTTGGCCTTGTAGTTCTTTTTCATAGACTCTTTCAATACCAGATTTACCTACTTTTCTCCAAAGCCTAGAGTCATACTCATCAATTTTTGGAGAGAAATAATTAATATCAGTATTATTGATATAGCCCATGTGGCCCAGTACATGAAAAATTGATGGATGGTTATTGTATTCTCTTTCGTAACCCTCAATTACCGAAAAACCTCTGAGGTCCGATCCCCTTACAAGGTACTTTGCTAAGTCTTGCTGAGAGATTTTATCTATAACTATTTCTGATTTTCTATACCTCAAAGAGTTCGAGACAAGATCTTTTAAATCATTTAATTGGATTTGATCTGAAAAAATAGTCGACAGTATTTCAATGGACTCTTCACTTGGTTTTTGCTCTATATCCACTGCTAATGAAAATATTTTTCTATCTTCTGCTAGAACTACTCCATCACGCGATAATATTCTGCCTCTTTTTGGGTAGATATACTCAAAAGCATTAATATTCTGTTCTCTTAAGGCCTTTAGTTCATTTCCTTGAATAATTTGTAGGTAAAAAAAACGGCCTAAAACCAAGAATAAAATGATCAGGAATACAGTTAGAAGAATATTTGTTCTAGTTCTATAAGTATGTATCTTATTGTCTTTCAATTTTGGTGGTATGGATGGTTATTAAATATACAATTGGCTCTATAAATCTGTTCTAAGAGCATTACACGGAAAACTTCGTGAGAAAACTCCATATCTGAGAAAGAAATTATGCCTTTAGCTTCTTTTTTTATTTTTTCAGACAAACCAAATGCGCCACCTATTACCAATTTAATTTTTTGATTAGATTTATAAAGAGTTTTTGAGAATTCTTCGGACGACATCTTGAGCCCTGTCTTATCAAAACAAATATATTCGTTTTTTCCTACCTTATCTAATAGCAAGCTGCTCTCATACTCAATTTGTTGCTGCATGGATGTAAATTTCTTTTTAACTGGCAAACTGATTACCTCTATGTCCATATTTTTTTTTATGTTTTTTAAAAAATGGTTCTCAAAACTTTCAGCATTTTTAGTTTTATTCGATTGGATGTATAAAAGAGAGATTTTCATCTAGCTTTTCGGTCCCATAAAGACTCTAGGTCATAATGTTCTCTTGAATCTTCAGACATAATATTAATTATTACTTCGCCAGCATCTATAAGAATCCAATCTTTAGACTCAGTTCCTTCCGTGCCAAGTATTTGTACCTTTTTGCTCTTTAAGTTTTCAATTACCTTATCTGCAATAGACTGAATATGTCTGCCAGAAGTTCCAGAAGCTACCAAAATAAATGAAGTAAAAGAAGAAATTTTTTCTACTTCAAAAGAGCAGATGTTAATTGCCTTGAGCTCATCCAATGAGTCTTTACATGTTTTAACGATTTCTTTTGAGGACTTTAGTTTTGGTGCCATTTAATGAAATTATAATCATTTAATTAGCTTATCGATAATAAGCTGTTGAAAACCTTGAAAATTTTTATTTCCACACATAAGAATTATTTTTTTTGTCTTATTTTTTTTGCAAATACTTTCCAGATCGCTTAGTTCTAATTCTTTTGCATCATCTTTAAATTTTTTCTTCTGTTCTTCATTTGCATTAATTACATAAGCTTTATTCTTTGAAAAAATTTCAACCAATTTCTGATCATGGATACCATTTCTCATTGAATTTGAGCCAAGCTCGACAATTAGCTCAACTTCCTCATTTTCTTTTTTGGCAATAGATAATGTTTCTTTGATTGCGGTAGGGTGATGTGCGAAATCATCTATAACTTTAAAAAAATCGTCTTCAAAGATTGTTTCATATCTTCGTTTCACTCCCCCATAGCTTTCAAGAGCTTGAAGAATTGCAGCTTTTGGCAATATGTCCTCTAAAACGCTGAGTGTTAAGAGTTTATTTTCATAATGAATATCATTTGCATCAAAATTGAGTTGAATTATCTCTGTCTTTAGTTTGGATTTATTTAAATGCTCTATAAATGATTGTCTAACTTTTTTTGCATTTATTAAAACTTTAGATTGAATTGGCATGCTTTCAATAAGCTCAAAAAAGTTCTTTTCTATCATCTCGATATTTGCATAGATATCAGCATGATCAAACTCGATATTATTTATTAATAGAACGCTTGGTTTGTAGTGAAAAAATTTTGGTTTCTTGTCAAAAAAGCTAGTGTCATATTCATCTGCCTCAATAATAAATAATTCAGAAGGCGATATGTTCCATGACTTTTGCAGTGTATTTGGAATGCCAGCTATTAGGTAATTAGGATCCAAATTATTTTGTATTAAGACGTGAGAAATCATCGAAGTTACTGAAGTTTTACCATGCGTACCAGAAACTGCTATAACTTTTTTACTAGAAAGCACATTCTCATAAAGCCATTTTGGTCCAGATATAATTTCTTTTTTATTTTCTTGTATCTTCTGTAATAATTTATTTTCTCGAGATATTGCATTCCCAATTATGTATAAATCAGCATCCATATAATTGCTTTCCTCATAACCTTCTGAAAAATTTATTCCTAGCGCTCTCAATTCATCAGACATGGGTGGATAAACTTTATTATCACAGCCATAAACTTCGTGATTAAGCTCACGAGCAATTTGGGCCAAGTTGCCCATAAAGGTCCCAGAAATTCCTAGAAAAAAAATTTTCATGCTTTTAGTTGTGTTAAATGGAGTATAAGATAACTGTGATGAAAAATGCATTCTATGCGCAATCTGGTGGCGTTACTTCTGTTATAAATTGTTCTGCTTACGGCTTGATTTCCAAGTTCCAAAAAGACTTTTCTACAGCAAATATATATGCCTCAAAAAATGGGATTGTAGGACTTCTTGAAAATCAACTTTATGACTTAAGTAAAACCACTAAACCGATAGAAAACTTATTAGAAATGCCAGGAGGTGCTTTTGGCTCATGCAGGTATAAATTACCAGATCTAAATGATGAGAAGTTCTATAAAGACTTATTTGAACGGCTTGATAAATTATTTATTGGTTATTTTTTCTATAACGGCGGCAATGACTCAGCTGATACATGTCTTAAAGTAGCAAAGGCTGCAGAAAAATTTGGTTATGATCTTAAAGCAATAGCTGTACCAAAAACAATTGATAATGATTTAGCAGTTACAGATAATTGTCCTGGTTTTGGCTCAGTCGCAAAATATGTAGCTATATCAGCAAAAGAAGCATCCATGGATATCAAATCTATGTGTAAGACTTCAACCAAGGTATTTGTTCTGGAAGTAATGGGTAGGCATGCAGGCTGGATAGCAGCTGCTGGTGAATTAGCAAACAATGAAGAAGAAACTTTCGTACATAAAATACTATTACCTGAAGTTAGGTTTGATGAAGAAAAGTTCTTAGCTGGAGTAGAAGACGATGTAAATAAATATGGCTATTCTGTCATTGTTGCTTCTGAGGGGCTTAAAAATATGCATGGTGAACTGTATGCTGCCTCTGCTGAAAAAGACTCCTTTGGTCATAGTCAGCTCGGTGGACTAGCTCCAAAAATTGCTTCTTTAGTTACTAATAATTTAGGGTTTAAAAACCATTGGTCCGTTGCAGATTATCTACAAAGAAGTGCTAGACATATTTCGTCATTAACAGATATTGAACAAGCTATAGCTGTGGGTAAAGCAGCTGTTAAACTGGCTGCAGAAGGCCAATCTGGCGTTATGCCAGTAATAAAAAGAATAAGCAATAACCCGTATGAATGGGAAATATCTGTGGGTGATTTAAAAGATATAGCTAATGAGGAAAAGACTGTTCCATCAAATTATATAACTGAAGATGGCTTTAGAATAACTTCTGCTGGTCAAGAGTATTTAAGACCACTTATTGTCGGGGAAAGTTTTCCAAAATTTTCTGATGGAATACCAATCTACGAAAATCTTGATTTACATCTAAGAGAAATTTAATTCGCTAACCTTGTTTTTTAATAAATCAATTAGTTCCTCAACATCATCCTCATTTAAAAATGAACCAATCTCTAGTTTTTGGTTGCCGCTAGTTATAAATAGTCTTTTTTTAGTTTTATAGTCTACGACCGAGAACTTACTTAGAAATCTATCAAAAGCAAACTCATTTCTGCCTTTCTTAAATTTTACAAATAACTTATCTAGATATATCTCCTCAGATTGGTTTACCCAGTTCCTATTAATTCGAAGAACAGTAATCAAAGCAATAATCTCAAGCCCAGCAAATGGCAAGATCATTGTTGCCCCTAAAATAAAAAAACCGATGCCAAATGTTAGGCATAATAATGATAAGAATCCAAAGAAAATAAAATTCTGACTCACTGAAGATGACTTATTGGGTTTTAGTATTAAAGACAGAGAATCTTTATTGGTTTTTTTTATGATCATATAGATATCTTATCTGGTGTTTATTTCTCTAGAAAAAAGATTTTCGTTGTTTAAATTGCACTAATATTGCAGAATACTGTCTAATTTAGAAGAATGAAAAATTATATCAAGCTTATGTTAATCATGCTCTCATTTGAGGTTTTCTCAAATGATTTGCTTTCCATTTATAAAGAAGCTTTAGAAAAAGATCCTGAATTTAATTCGAAAAAAGCTGATTTAGCAATATCAAAAGAATTCCTGAATCAGTCAAGATCTAATCTCATGCCTCAAGTAAGAGTAAATGCTGGCACTAATTGGAATGAGTACTACCAGGATAGACAATTACAAAATGACTACAATACTTTTTCATATGGATTAAATGTAAGCCAACCGCTTTTTAGATTAGATAAATGGTTTGCTAATAAACAAGCAAAAGAAAATGTTGAGGCAGCAGAAGCACAATTTGCCTATCAGCAACAGAATCTAATTATTAGAGTTACTAGTGCATATTTTAAAGTTTTATCTGCGAAGGCTAACTTAGAGGCAAAAATTGCTACAGAGAAAGCTCTTAAAAATCAGTACGAAGCAGTCTTACAAAGATTTAATACTGGTTCTGTTTCAAGAATTGAATTAGCTGAGGCAAAAGCTGCGCTCAATAGAGCAGAATCAGACAAAGTTCAGGCTGAAGGAAATGTAGATATAAGTTTTGAAGAACTAAATTCTATAGTTGGGCGACAAGTAAAGCTTATTACACCTTTAAATACATCTCTAGAATTTAAAGCCCCAAGAACAGATATAGATAATGAAGTGACTAAAGGTTTGAGTGCAAATTACTTAATCTTAGAAGCTAAAAATAGGGTTGAAGCTGCAGATGCAAACACAAAATCAAAAACCTCAAACTATTTGCCAAAGATTGACTTAAGTGCAAATGCTAATAGAAGAACGTCAAAACAATACACTTTTGATGGCGTAGACTCAAACATTGATCTTCCATTTTCTATACCTGAAGAAACTGAAAATAGAATTTATTCTATTCAATTCTCTATGCCACTTTTTACTTCAGGGCTCAATAACTCACAAAGAAGACAAGCACTACTACAAGAAGTTAAAACAGAAGAGCAGTTAATTCTGATTGAGAGAGGTATTGTTCAAGAAATTCGATCATTATATACCGCATTGAGAACAGCAGAATTAAATATTTCTTCACTTAAGTCAGCTGTTGAGAGCTCCAAAGATGCTCTGGAAGCTACAAGAGTTGGTTACGAATTAAATTCTCGAAATCTTATAGATCTACTTCAAGCAGAGAGAAATTATTCTGAATCGATAAATAATCTCTCACAGGCAACATATGGTTTCATAGTTACCTCTTTACAGTACAAAAGAGCTGTAGGAAATCTCGCGCCAGGCGATGTTATAGAACTCAATAAACAATTTAAATAAGTGCCTGAGCTACCAGAAGTAGAAACAACAAAACGAGGGGTCGAACCCTATCTAAAGAATCAAACTATTAGTTTCATTACGACTAGAAATAAAAATTTAAGAATCCCATTTAACTCAGGGCTTAAAAACAAAATAATTAAATCCAAAATAAAGAATATTTCCAGACGAGCAAAATATATAACATTAGATTTTGCCAATGGCTATTCAGTGGTAATTCATTTAGGCATGACTGGAAATTTGAGAGTTTCAAAACAAACTAATTTTTTAAAACATGATCACATAATTTTTGGCCTCAGCTCAAAGAATCATTTAATTTTTAATGATGTTCGAAGATTTGGTCTTATACAAATTTATAAAACCAATGAAGGATTCTATTTGCTTAACAACAATGGTCCAGATCCTTTTGAGAAAAAAGCTACAAAAGACTATCTTTACAAAAAAATTAAAAATTCTAGTGCATCGATAAAATCAATATTACTCAATCACACAATAATCTCAGGAATTGGAAATATATATGCTTCAGAAATATTATTCAAAACAAAAATTTCCCCTCTTAAAGAAGGTAAAGATATCACAGAGAATCAGTGTAATGAAATTCTAAAAGCAAGCAGATTAATCCTTAAAAAAGCGATAAAATCTGGCGGAACAACGCTAAATGACTACTTTAATGCAGAAGCAAAACCGGGTTATTTCAAGATTCAATTGAATGTATATGACAGAGGTGGGCAGCGATGTAAGAGCTGCAAATCAAAAATAATTAGGATTGTTCAGAGCAACAGAAGTACTTTTTTTTGCAATAAATGTCAGAAAACTTAATTCTTTAATTTGCGCTTTAACATTTCTTCTATATCAGGATGAACAAATTTTGCTATATCTCCATCATAGCTAGCTAATTCTTTTACCATGCTCGATGATATGAAAGAAAGTTTTTCATTGGGTGTAAAAAATACACTCTCTATTTCAGAATTCTGAGAACGATTTATACTTGCGATTTGAAATTCATACTCAAAATCTGAAACTGCTCGCAATCCCCTGATTATCGCTTTGGCATTGAGTTCTTTTGCTAAGTCTACAGTCAGTTTTGAGTCTAGACCTACACAATCAATATTTTCCTGGTCAGAGAATAATTCACTAATCATGCTCACTCTGTCTTCTAATGAAAATAAATATTTTTTTGAAGAGTTTTTCACAACCGCAATTGTTACTTTATCGAAAATCTTCAATGCTCTATTTAAGATGTCATTGTGTCCGTTTGTAAATGGATCAAATGATCCTGGGTAGATTGCAGATTTCATATATCTAAACTTACATAATTTATCATTCACTGTAAAACCATTACTAAGCACTATCAAATGGATTAATTAAGCTTTTTTT
>CEWA01014177.1_pt1 | contig 17498 bp, 20 predicted proteins | sample 530361 | NCBI WGS metagenome assembly CEWA01 (sample SAMEA2620000, study PRJEB7988) | marine metagenome | biome: marine biome (ENVO:00000447); feature: surface water layer (ENVO:00002042); material: "saline water (ENVO:00002010), including plankton (ENVO:xxxxxxxx)" | depth 5 m
GAACGGACGGGACTCACTCTATCATCAGAAACTTTGTTTTACTATAAATCTCGCAAAGAGTCCATGAATCCTTTACCCGGATATGAAGAAGAGACGCGTAATGAGTACATCGATGTCTTGGATGAACATGGCCAGATCCAATGGGAAGACGACCCATCAGGCGCGACGGAGCCCGCGTACGAAATCAGATATCTCACCGCCGACGGTCAGATAACGGATGAGTCGAACGCTGTGCATACCGCGGCTTTGGTCGCATGTACATACCACTGCGGATAATTAAATATCATACGGTTTCCATTTCTTCCACCCATATTGCATTTTTAACATATCTGTTTCCGGAAACTCTGGATTCCAACACCACGGATATATTTCTGTACCATCACCGATAAAATTTATAGCTTTTATCCCATTGTTGATACAATCATTACATATATTGATATTATCATCGATAATAGAATTTATAGCGAGAGACCGACATATATCCACTTTTGAAACTTCATTTGGTGTATAACTATTCGTGAGGATGACGTCATCAAAAATACCCGGAAAATACTCATGTACCCAGTTTTCGGTCGTTTCCCTCGAAACGTCGTGTCTTCCCGTGACTATATACATTTTCTTCGCGGTGTTTCTGATGGAAAGCATTGCGTATTGTGATCCGGGAATGGGTTTTAAATTTTTAAAAGCATCGCTGTTATAAAATCCCCGAACCATCTTTGCCGATTCTTCTTCGGGTATATTGAATATTTCTCTATAGACGTAAGGATAGTGTATTTTGTTTGGCAATTTGTAACCCTTCCATACGGACATTGGTTTTAAAAATTTAACGAGGACTTCATCCATATCGACGGCAATTTTTGTATTCATAGTATAACAATATATCATTCGTAATCTCTAACTGCTATTCCGACGGGAAACCTAGGAACACCATAGGCGGATAAATTTTGGAAACGAACCGTGAGCATTTTTCCCATATATTTATCTTTGTTTTTGAGTAATTTTCGTCGGTAGGCCATCGTACCCTCGGGCTTTGCGTAGAAGGTATGTTCTCCCACTTTACATTCCCACACGGCGGTACCCTCCTCTCGTCCCGTACCAACCTTGTACCCAACGATTTCATATTCTTCGGTTTGAAAGTCCTTATATTTGAGGAGATAGTTGCTCCTTTTACCCGGTTCATACACACTTTCTCTGTCTCGGATCATGGTTCCTTCAAATCCATCTTCAACGAAAGCTTTGTGGAGTTTCCGAAGATCAGCCTTCTTTTGCACCTGGATTGTTTTGACGGTACAGTGACCCATATGTAATCTCTCTTCAAACGTCAATTCCGGTCTATTGATATCAAAATAGTCAAATACATGAAATTTCAGGGCGAGTGGGTCGGTTTTGAAGAGGCTCGTAATTTCTTCAAACGTTTTGTTTTCAACGTAACATTCACCGTCCAAATATTCACCTTCCTTGAGGTCTTTCCCCCATACCTCCGTTCCAGGTACAATTTTCCCCGTTCGTGAGATACCACCCTTATTGGACACAAGAAGACGGACACCGTCAATTTTGGGTTGAATATAGAACGGTATAGAGATATAATTCTTTCGTTCTTCCCATTTATTTGCCAACATTGGAAGAACGGCAGTACATTTGATTTTTTCATTTTTCCACATGGTTTTTGCCCGGGCGATCGCCTTTTCGTATCCCGTAGTTACTAACGTTTTTGATACTGTTTCCTTACCACCCACAATTCCAGAGGTTTTTACAATGTATGCGGTACCATCTTCGTTGTCTTCAACGCGAATATCCGTAAATCGGTCTTGACCATTTTTGCTTTTTCTGATAAGTCGTTGCATTCTTAAAATTAATTTGTTGATTTTAAGTAACTATGATTCCAGTTGTAAATTATGGAAGGATGGAACGACTTAGGCCTCCAGAAGTCACAGAAGTGCCTATGAATTTGAATACACTTTCTATAATTTTTATTATATTTTGTATAATAGGATTATATATTAGATATACACATATCAGTCGATTGCGTGAACTATCTTATACTTGATACATTTTCTAGCGTCTAAATATAAATCTTTCTTCATCAATTTGTCAAATTTCTTTTCAGGGATTTCTGTTTTACCCATAAAAAGATCTTTTATGCATTTCATGAATTTTTTACACGATTTTAGTTCATCTTTGATTTCATGAAATTTTCCCCATATCTCTGTACTCAGCTGATGAATGAGTACGTACGCATTTTGTCCAATTCTTCTCTCGTGACCACCCATCAACATAAACGTTGCGGCGCTACAACATGCTCCTTGTGCTATGGTTATTACTTTTACTCTCGACCTCTCTATTACATTCATGGCATTCATTCCACTAAATATATCACCCCCTTCACTCATGATGTGAAGTCGGATCACCGGCGAATAATCTATGAGGTCGGCAGATCTCTTAAGTAAATCTATTTCGAGCTTTTTAAATTTTTCTATGAATTCTAGTATATTTTCTACGGATACTTCACCGTAAAACAATATTTCGTTACCTATGACCTGCGTCGTATCACTTTTATCTTCGGTCTCTTCACTGTCCTTGGATGGCATTTTTCATGGACTTTTTTATATGAGTAACTTGTTTCTGTTTTAACTTGCTTGAAATTGCGAGATGGTTCATAACATCAAAATCTGCCGGTAATAAATTGTATTTCATGAGAATGTCTATATTTCCCTGTTCGGCGTGTTTTTTCAACAGACACAGTTCCTCTACACCGACCGACGATCCTATACTCTTAGTTCTGAAGTTTATAGCCTTCACTTTTTGGTATCGCATTTTCATGTTTCCAAACTTTGTCCATGAACTACCTGGTCTAATATTTTCTCGTTTGAGAGGTTTTGTCATGCATGATTTTGGTATAGAAACGGACGATAATGCATAATATGGCATGAGTTCCCATTTTCCTTCATAGATTGATGCGTCATATATGTCCGCATCCGAGAAAGACATAGACGCCCTTGAATAATCTACATTTTTAGAATCTATATAATTTTCTTGGAATATATCCGCCACGTGACCATGTTCCGTTAATTTGCTATCTAATATCGTTTCATGTGTCTTTTCGCAAAGTATATCGTGTATGTATTCCTTTGGTGTTTTAAACTCGTCTTTTTCATCTGATTCTTCATTAATATATGATAAAAAATTACGAATATTCCCCTTTGATTTTTCTGCCGCTTTCTTGCCCCCGGGTCCAGATTTTATACTCAATAGTTTATTAATCGTCGGAACCGGTAGATAAATGACTTCAAAGTTTGGTACCCCCAGATAGAACTGATTGGTAGATATTATATGAGATCCGTTGGTATATCTTTCCCCGTCGCATATACTTTGAAATATATTCTTATACGGGTAATATGTGGGGTCGTAATCATCTATAAATAAATGTTTTGATGACCCTCTAACACAATCTAAAAACGTACTTTTATTTGATATGTTTTCGTGTGTTATTTCTATACTATTCTGTTCATCAAGAATACAATTTAAAAAATGTGTCTTACCACTTCCTACATTTCCACATATGATTACATTTGTATTTGATTTGAGATGCTCCTGAAATATTTTAAATTCCTTTTTGTGTATCGTGGTTTTATTTTCCTGATTTTTTTGTGGTGTTATTTTAATGAAGCAGTCCATTGATGATCTTACTAATCAGGCAATAGATATTGTTACGAAAAATTCCGCACTACAAGAACGTGTCGTCGAACCTTTAAGGCGGAAAATTTTTCCATACCTTGTATGTGTTACTTTATTCAACATCATCATGTTCATATTGATTCTTTATATGGCTCGTCGTATTTCAAAAATGAATGTATAAATAATATTCGTTAAATGTAAGTATGAATAAAGAATCGAAACTCTGGTTGTTTTGGACAATTTCCTTTTTGGCGGTAACGATACGACTCATGGTGGGTGTGTATCGTGATCAGAAGAAATCGAATCCTTCTTGAAATAATATTCCCAGTAGTAAGTAAATGAAGAAGAACACTCGGTACTCTCTCCTCATTGTCGGTTTGTTGGTTGTGATTATATTACTTCTAACGAATCCCCGTGTCATTCGTCTTCCCGCGAGAAGACCCCATCAGCCCATAATTGTCAATTCCATAACGGAGGACAGACGCCAACCGGAATTTAGAAATGCTCCCATTAAGAAGTATAAACCCGGACGAACACAACAAATGGGTTTATTAATTGGTAACGATGAAGAGGCATTGCCATTATATGGCAAGGAAGTTCGAAACAGGCGGGATAGATATCATTATTATACGACCACACCAGGAAATCAAATCTATTCATTACCCCTCGTCCATAATGGCAGGGAATGTACAGAAGATATTGGTTGCCCGGAGTTTTATGGAGGTGAGACCGTTTCCGTTGTTTCTAAGGATGGCACATACCAAACCAAAATGTATAGGACTGATAATTTCTTCTAATAAATCTAATTAAAAAATATCATTAAATATTAAGTAGCAATGGTTCGTTATTCTATGATTAATACAAAACCTCTTATTCATAGAAACGTAATTAGGCGAGTGTCTGAACATAGACGAATTGATCAGGGGTATTCATTATCTGAAAAAGAGTCTATCATTACGCGAATGGCATTAGAAACTTTATACGAGACTCCTGCCAGGGATATGTTCAGTACTCTAGATTCTCATATTCATCAGGTGCGTTATAGATTGGTTCTTTCGGACGCAATCGATGATGCACGAGAGGAATGTAAGGATGACATTCATTGTATAGGTTGTAAATTAGCCTGGGAACGTGTATGCGAGATAGAAGATTCAGCTGATAAACATATAGACTTTTATCAGTGATATTTACTTGCCACACTTGTCACAGTATTTTTCTTCTTTGCGTTGGATAAGGAAAATATGGTCATACATGTGCATCAATCCTAAAATGACGGCAAAGACGCTTAACACCATCTTGGGGCTTCTCGCCTTTCTTCCCGACATAGATAAGATTGCCATGACAATGACGGCAAAAATGACAACCCGAACCGCACCCGGTTTCGGTTTTAACACACTGAGGTCAAATGTTTTCTTCTCTTCTTCCTTTTTGGGAACTTCGATTATTTCGGCACCCGACGACATTTATAGTAATATTACATGAGAAATAAATGCTTCCTACATACTGATTTATATATGTCCCTGTCCCCGATGAGTTCAAGTTCGTCTGAGTCAATGGTTCGTTTTGTAAATGGTCCGGGTGTTCCGTCCATACAATCCATGCACAACGCGGATAATTTTACAACTTCGTCTGCGATTGGGATACAGTCTATGAGGGTTCCAAATTTTCGTTGTCTGTAGTCGCCGTCTAAGCCGGCCAATAACACAGACTTGTTTTTATGGAGGCACAACTCACAAAATTTCCTGAGATCCGCAAAGAATTGTGCTTCATCTACGGCTATAATTTCCGCATCTATGAACGAAGGTTCATTTATAATTTCATCGAGTGTTTTCGTTTTTATACACTCAAATGTTATCCCGTCGTGCGTTTTTAATACTTGTTCAGGAGAACGGGTGTCTTTTGAACAATTGACTACCAGTACTCGTTTCCCAATGACTTTATAACGCTTAAGTCTTCGTATCAGTTCAGATGTTTTACCGGAAAACATATTTCCAATAATCACACTAACACTCATCTTTTATTAAAATAATATTGTTTTTTTTATATGGGTATTCGACATAAGGCTACTTTTGGAAATTTAGATGGGTACTATTATCCAAGTAGTGGCCGTGTCAAATTTGGGGCTTGGACATTTCCAAACATTACCATAGCACTTAAATATATTCGGGATCCCATGTCAGGGTTTTATTCACCCCACAGGTAGCTTAATGTTCGTTTGATCTTTATATCATTCCATACTTGACTAATAAAACCTCCGCTGAATATTTTATTAAAAATATACATGTTATTTTAATAAAATATTTTTAAATCATTCATTATCTTGCTCTAGTAACATTTCGCGAATATTATCGTATAGAATACTTAATAATGCAATTTTATATGTAAGAAACCCAAATAATGTCGCTCCATAGTCAAATTCAAATGGGATCGGTGTATGATTCCATATGCCTTCACCCATAGCTAAACAAATTGGGAATAAAATGGGCATTTCCATGGTTCCCTTTTCTATGTTATCTACCTTGGAATACAACGTATCTAGGTACGCCAGTGATGTTCCCAGTCCCACGCCATACGATATTCCCGCTTCCATACCCTGACCTATAAAATAAGACATAGTCAAGGATGTACCATAAATTGCTGTTGTTTGCGTCAATTTTCTTTTCAACTTAACATATTCGTCATTATTTTGTGCGCGAATAGTTTTTTTAAATGGTTGCAGCGAAAGTGAATATCTCCCGGAAAGCATCTATTATTGATAATGTTTTTATTTTTAATTGAATTTATTCCAGCTTTCTTCCCAGGCTTTATTGGGATATTTACGAACTACTCGTGAAATTCCGATAGTACATCTTCGGCAGTCTATCAATGTAAAGTCTTCTTCAAGTTCTTTTAGGCATTTTATTCTGATGACGTTATGACCTTTGCAATTTACACAACAATCTTTAGGTCTGGGGCGTTTTGGTGTTCTGAGTCTAGATTCGGTCGAAAGATCAAGTGACTTTGCGTGTAGCTGGTATGCTGATATAATCTTGGTCATGTACTATATTATATGCAAATCTTTATTCTTCTTCGACATTTGCGAGGTAGCTTGCCATGTTGAATATATCAGTGAAATAATCAAAGGAGGCATCTATGAAATCGCCATCATAGTTTCGTTGTAATATGTTATTTGTGTCATATACCATAAATAATGCCATTAAACCCACACCAATTTTATAGAAGTTTTTAGACTTCTTCTCGGCAAATATGCTATAAAAAAGCATAGCCAAAATTGCTCCAAACAACATAAGGCCAATTGGTCTCAAATTCCAACCCATTTTGATTGTAATGGCACCAAGAACAAACATGAGAATGAATATTCCTATGGCATCCGTGAGCGCTTCTTTCGCGTTAAGATTTCTGGATGTTAAAACGCCCATGAAGAAGGACAACAGAGTGAAGAGTGCGAATTTATAGGGAAGTTTTAATTTTATAAAAATAAGAGGAATTAATGTACAGAAAAATAAAATCAAATACATGAGCATATTTTTCGCAACGTGGTCACTGAACTGCGGACTATCTATAATTCGTTGTGCCGTGACATATGCGACTGTTCCCTGAAAGATTAAGTTACCAAACACTTTTGCCATGAAAGGAGCTTTTTCCTGAATCAACGACATGTTTTTATATAAATTGAGAAAAATATTATTTAAAGATTAGTGACATATTATCTATAGATGAGTACCCTCAGAGTTAAGAAATTGAAATATGATGCTATTATACCTACAAGAGGGTCTCCTTTGGCTGCTGGTTACGACTTATATAGTACAAGTGATCTGCGTATATTCGAAAGTCAAAGAGCTATTGTCGAGACGGGTATTGCGATTGAAATGCCAGAGGGCGTCTATGGACGCGTTGCGCCACGTTCGGGACTCGCCGTGCGATCAGGAATATCTGTCGGAGCTGGAGTCATCGATAGAGACTACAGAGGAGAACTCAAGGTCGTTTTATTCAACCAAGGTTCAGAGTCCTTTGAAGTCAAAAAGGGAGACAGAATCGCACAGCTCGTGTTGGAAAGGCACGAGATGCCCGAAGTTGAGGAAGTTGGCTTGTTGGAAGAAACCCACAGAGGTGAAGGTGGATTCGGATCTACTGGAGTGTGATTAATTTTTCTTTTTTGACGTATATGGTTTAATATTTTTTCCGGATATGGTCTTTCGGGTTACGGGACTCATGGCCTTTTGGAAACTATCCCTAACTTTGCGTATATATGTTTTTAAACCGCGTTTATTAAATACGGTCTTGATTTTACCGTTATTCCCAACATTCGTACTAATATACACACGTTTCTTGGGTTTAATATTTTTTTTGGCTACCGGGGTGAATTCCTTGTTGTACCACGTCGCGACGTTCTTATTCCTGGTGTTAGAATTAGATGGGCTATTTTTGTTATTATTATTTGAATTTGAATTATTTGAGAGATTGCTATTTGGTGGTCTGGAGACAAGTCCCCGTCTCTGGTTGAGTCGTCGCGTTCTCTCTCTTTGTCGTCGTGCCTCGGTTTCGTTTTGAGTACGCATTCTTCGTTCGCGATCGGTTCGTGAAATTGGCATCGATACTTATAAATACCTCACATTAAAAATTTTATATATTGTGATTACCAAGTTATAAAATTTTTAGTTTATTTTTTTGTGTAATATAGTTATTAGCTTCCAAACGCAACGCCACCGAGGCCGTCCTTTATGCGTAAAATGTTATAATTCACAGCGTAACAGCGTATTTGCGGCGAACCTCCACCGACCGGGTTTCTGATAGCCAATTTAGCGTTATCGATACGAGAGAAATTTAGTGTACCACTCGGTTGCGATTTATTTAAAGTTAATCCAAACGGCCACGTATAGAGCGGTGCCGTATCCAATACAGCACTCGGGATCGAACTCGTGTGCATTTCGGGGACGACATTGTGGTGGAAAGTTTTGCTGGTGTTTTCAAAGAGGGGCGTACCGTTGATGTACAACGTAGAATCATCGAACGAATACTCGGTTTGCCACGCCGCACCGGCGGACTGTCCCGAGACCAAGTGAACCGCCTTCGTCGGGTGATTGAAATACGTTAAATCCACCTCCGTGGCCGTATTGGAAGTTATTTGGTATTGAGTTTGTGTAATCAATATCTCCTGTTCCTGATCCGTGAAATATTTACGTTCATCGGAATCTAAATACACATACATACCATACACCTTGGGTGTTTCCGCTGGTGTAAATCCATCGCGGCACTTGACACGAACTTCGACTTCATGGTACGCGAGACCACACAAGGGGAGACACTTCGTGAAATCTTCGGCAAAGAAGAACGGTATCATGTAGTAATCGGCACTCGGTTCAACCGCGGTACCCCGGGCGTTACCCGGGACTTCGTTGGTAGTGACGGCACAAGAGGCACGGGCACCGTTTTCTCTGTACAAAACATTATGAACCCCCTGGATGTACAAAGAGTCGAGGCGGGCGACTTCCTGACCTCCTATGTGCAAACTGAATTCCGTGGGTTCAGATGCGGTGTTGGAGAACAACCCATCATTGTTTGTTTGGACATTGCTGATGCTTTGGGCTTCGATCCACAAATAAGAGAGTAAATCTCCCTTGGAACGGATCGGAATAGTAACCTCGTTGTTAGATCCGAACGTACCGATGTAGTCCATACGCTCGGGCTTTATGGCGAAATTTGTATGACGTTTAAAATTTTGTCGAAAAAATGAGACCTGAGGCTCGCCTGTTATATAGGCATCTTGAACACCGACACTTACAAGATCAATCAACGCAGCTGACATTTACTAATAATGTATATTAAAAATTTAGCTCGATTGATACACAAGAAATGGTTGTGTTTCAAGCTCTCACCTGGGAAGCACGAGATACGGAAGAATGTGATGAACATCTTATCAGTATTTTCGGAAAAACGGAGGACGGAAAGTCGGTTTGCCTGACAACAAGCTTTGCGCCGTACTTTTTTGTTAAACTTCCCAAGAATACATCGGAGCAAGATGTTCAGCGGCTATATAATAATCTCAACACACAGAGACCCGGCTGCCTGGTGAGTTATAGTCTTACGAAAAAGAAGGATGTATGGGGATTTCAGAATAATGAAAAGTTCGCATTCATGCATTTGAATTTTAATAGCGTTACATCTAGACGAAAAATCAATTCATTGTTTATGTATAATAATGACTTTAAAAACTATAAAGTGTATGAATCGAATTTAGACCCCGTTCTGCGGTTAATGCATCGAACCGGCATTGAATCTACTGGATGGCTCGATACGGGTTCATCCTGTGTTAGATCTCATCTCGCTACTGTGGATATTGATTTATTCTGTAACGATTGGAAAACGTTAAAACCCGTTGAAAAGACAAATACAGCTCCGTTTGTTGTTGGTTCGCTTGATATTGAGGCGAATAGTTCTACAGGTAAGTTTCCCTGTGCGACTACCGAAGGAGATGCTTGTTTTCAAATCGCTGTATCCTTATGTAAATTTGGTTCCGATGAACCATACGATAAAACATGTTTTTGTTACAAAAACACAGATCCAAACCTTGATGGGTGTAATATTTTCAGTTATTCCACTGAACGTGAAATGTTGGAAGCATTTGCCAAATATATTCATAAAATGGATGTTGATATTATTTTGGGTTGGAATGTGTTCGGATTTGATATGGAATATATTTATCAACGAGCTCAGTTAGTTAAGTGTAATCTAGACTTTTTCAATTTGGGAAAACTCAAGGATCACGAGTGTGAAATGGTATATAAGAAATTGTCATCGAGTGCTTTGGGGGACAATGAACTGAAACTGCTTCCTATGCCGGGAAGATTTATTTTTGATTTATTTCAAGAGGTAAAAAAGGGGTATAAATTGGATAGTTATAAGTTGGATTCTGTAAGTAAGGAGTTTTTGGGCGATCAAAAAATTGATATGCCCGCAAAGGAAATGTTCAAGAGATACAAAGAAGAAGATCCGGTAAAGCTTCGAGAGGTTGCTGAGTATTGTATTAAGGATACATTACTTCCTCACCGCCTTTTAACCAAATTATGTACTCTCGTCAATCTTCTAGAGATGGCAAAGGCCACGTGGGTTCCCCTGACGTTTTTGTGTGAGAGGGGGCAACAAATCAAGGTATTTAGTCAGCTGTGTAAGAAGGCGAGGGAGATGGGTTTTATGGTACCGACTATCAAATATGGTGTTATATCTGAAGATGGTTATGTCGGGGCTACCGTCCTGGAAGCTGTGAAAGGAGCTTATTATAATCCGATTACTGCTCTCGATTTCGAAGCGCTATATCCCAGTATAATGTGTGCTCATAACCTATGTTATTCTTCGTATGTCATGGACGAAAAGAACTATGGTAACATCCCGGGCATTACATACGAGGAATTTGAAGTTGGAGATAAAAAATATAAGTTCGCACAAGGTGTCCCAAGTCTTTTACCAAGTATTCTTGTTGAATTGAAACAATTCAGGAAGCAGGCAAAGAAAGATATGGCTGCATCTACTGGATCATTAAAAGAAATGTATAACGGCAAACAGTTGGCCTACAAAATTAGTATGAACTCTGTATATGGTTTTACGGGCGTAAGTAAGGGAATGCTTCCGTGTGTCCCTATCGCATCTACGGTTACTTGTAAGGGTAGAAGCATGATTGAGGAAACAAAGAATTATGTAGAGGCTAATTTCCCGGGTTCAAAGGTAAGGTATGGAGATACGGACTCTGTAATGGTTGAATTTGACGTAGGCGATCGCAAGGGAGTTGAAGCCGTAGAATATAGTTGGAAAATCGGAGAAAGAGCCGCCGAGGAATGTAGTTCCCTTTTCAAGGCTCCAAATAATCTTGAACTTGAGAAGGTATATTGGCCATTCTTTCTCTACTCTAAAAAACGATATGCCGCAAAGTTATGGACTCAACACAAAGATGGTAAAATGAACATGGATTATATTGATATTAAGGGATTACAAGTTATTCGGCGTAATAATACAATGCATCTTCGTGAGGTGTGTAAGGAATTGTTCGATCTCATTCTCAATTCAAATGATACAGTACCACCTAAAGAATTGGCAAGACAGCGAGCGATTGAGTTATTATCGGGCGATGTTCCAAACGACAAACTAGTCCTTTCGCAAACGTTGGCAGACAGTTATAAGGTTAAGGGTGTTTCTAGGTCTGTCAATAGTGAGTATATAAACGAAATGAATCAATCCCACGTACAGGTTGTTCGTAAGATGAGAGATAGAAAACCCGGAAGCGAGCCACAAAGTGGGGATAGAGTACCTTTTATTCTTATTAAAACGGGAGATCCTCGCGCGAAGGCATTTGAGATGTCCGAAGATCCAAAATACGCAGCGGATAACAATATCCCTATAAACTATCATTACTATTTCGAAAATAAATTTTTGAATCCGGTTTCAGACTTACTTGATCCATTGTATGAGGACGCCAAACAAGAAATTTTCGGTGAGATTATAAACAAGCATAAACCTCCCAAAAAGGCACGGAAGCGCAGTGAATATCCATCACTTAGTTCTATGAAAAAGGATGATTTAATTGAAGAATGCAAGCAATTTAATATAGATTCAACCGGCACCTCTGCGGTACTAAAGGAACGTCTAAAGGAGGCACGCGCCAAGAAGGAAAATAATAGTTCAAGTATCGCAATGTTATTTAAAAACTACGAACAAAGTAATAGTAAGGAATGACATCACCGGAACTAGAGGAGTTATTCAATAAAGAGGTTGATAGAAGAGTCACAGAAATTCTCTCGGTGTGGGTGGAGAAAATTTCGAGTACTCACCGCGGGATTGATATAGAAGTTCTTTTGCGTGACTTACCAGAAAGTGTATCCGATTCACATTTTAGTAAGGGAAGATGTCGGGGCGTTATTAAAGGTGGAGCTCGTTGTAGCCGACTGGGCAAGAATGGGGGTTATTGCGGGTTTCACCTCAACCAGAAAAAGAAAATTTGTCCAGTTATTGTAGAATCAAAATTTGCGCACACGCATGACATGTCAATACAATATATGGATGACTGCCCGGCTTGTATTGCGTCAAAAAATATCACACAATCCCGACCTTCGTCCAGTCGTAATGAACTTATAGATTTGGATAACATAGTATAGTAATGAGTAAATCGGATATTCTACTAACATCAATTAATCATTTTTATGACGACACCGAGAATAAAGCTATGTTGAAATCTATACTCGATAAATCTAGTGGTATTTCATTGCGTAATTTGGAATGGTTTATCACTAATTACGCTAAAAAACATAACCTGACATATACGACAAGCAATGGTAAATTATTTACAGTTCATTGCGCATATAAAAGTACGCTTGATGGTTATAGTAAAAAGTTATTTGACCCATTTTGTCGTTCGGAAAAGATATCATATACGATACCGGGGACAGATGATGAAATTAGTACTACGGTTGCCCAACTCAATTTCATCAAATGGTGTATAAAAAATAAAGTGATCGATTACATTTCAAACAATAAAGATACGCTATTTAATAAGCGAGAGAAATAAACCCACCCGAAAATTTAAACGTTTGATAGCCAGTGTAATATAAGTGTAGTGTGTAAGTATCTGTTAAACCGGATTTGAGATTAATTTCCAGATTAGTTTTGTCAGATTTTAGTTGCGAAAAATCTAAGCTTCCCGATGGTTTCACATTCATTGGATACATCGAGAAGCTATATGTATAGACATTTCTGTATGGACGAGATAATCTAGCCCTTATTGTAGTCAAGTACTTGTAATAAGAGTGATTTGCGTCTGTTATGTTTGGGGTGTCTTGCCCATTGATATAAAATTTTGCTTTATCCATCACCGGATAAAAGAACGAATACAACTGATCAAAGTCAAGTATAGATCCGAAATTGAATCTATTTTGAAAGTAATGGTAATCGGCACTCACCGAACCTGGTATCTCATAACTTGCCAGGTAACTGGAATCCACTCCCGGTCCCTGTGCGACTTCCACGTTTTCAAAATCTTTGTTTCTCAGAAACCAATGAATACATTTTACAGGTATATTCGGAACCAATTGTAGTTTGACTTGGTCTTTTCCAACCTCCGTTTCCATTGTCGGGTGTTTCTTCACGACGTCGGTTATTAACTGTGTCGCTTCTTTCATGTAATAAATTCTTTCCTCCGGGGCTATTGTTAATTCCTCCGTTATTATGTCAAATTCCGGGACTGAGATAGTCGTAGATGAGTCCGTGAAGAAGGTTTGGGGATGTAACACGAATGTAAATTCAAGCTTTTGTTTATGAATTGCACAAAGTGGGAAGTAGGGTCTATTTGGTTGGTTTGTGTCATATTCATCACCCGAATATTTTCTTGAAAAGAAGAACGGGAGGGGTATGATGAGATCGGTATCATACTGCGCATAAGCACCGTTATCCACGGCACCATCATACGGAATGCCCCGGTTAATCAGTATCTTATTTGTGATCTTTTCGGACATTTCCATATACAACTCGTCATATAGTATCATCCAATCGTCATATATAGTTTCCAATTCCAATTCATCAACCCTCATGGTTATCGATTTGAATAGATGTCTTCCCAATTGGTCGGCATAATTCTGACCATTCCCGGGAGCACCGTCTATTTTTGGCATTTTTATTGAAATATACATATTACTCAATAAATCTCCCATGTTTTGTGGGTTCATGGTAACCTTTATGGTTTCACCAAATGGCCACGACGCTTTTCCTCCTGGATTAATGACGGGGGTGGTTCGATGATATTTTGAAAAATTCGAATGTCGTTTCTCTTTATAGGTAAATAAAGACCTCGCCTTATCATCGTTTGATATGAGGTGTTCATCTTGCTTTCCTATTGCGTGAAGGCATATCATGGCTCCGGTGCTGGCACCGTTTATGTCGCACATACTACTTATTGCTTACATATTTTTAATATCTAATTTCCACATATCTATGGGAGATGTTTGTTTCATAATTTCCAACTGGCGTCTAGCTTCATTGGATTCCTGGATGAGCGATTTCACAGACTCTTCTGTGTATTGAACAGTCTTGATATTCAGTAGATAATCGTAATTTCCGTCTATTTTGGGGAAGATTTGTGAGAGTTGTCGTTCAAGATCCAGTTTTTTTCTTCTGAAAACAATCAATTCTCCATCTATAACCATCAAAACGAATTTGGATTTGTGGCTACATAATGTCGCCCTCTTTTCCAATACGTCAATAAGATGAGATTTTCTTGCGTTGTAGTGTTTCATTCGCAATTCAATGAAATCAATAAGGATTTCTTCCGGACTCTTATATTTATATATTCCCTTTGTTGGGTGAAACAGATGCATATTTGAAGAGTTTAATGACCGTCTCAATTTTAAATCTTTGACTGGATCGTTACCCGTATAACCAACAATGTCAAAATCAACATTTTCGGTTGTACTGTTATTTGTATATGAAGCGATTGTCTTCTTCTCAACGAGAGTGTCAAGGTGTTCCTTGTAATCTTGTGTCCATCTTCCCGGCGGGAGTTCAATTACTTTAATTTTGGATCCCATATCCTTCCATATACCTTCGGCGATCCAAGCACCCTCGTTACCCTCTCGTGTAATAGTACCTTTGAATCCCCTATACCACGGTTTCATGGGGACGATTGGGTTTTTGTCAAGAACTCGGAGGATATTGTTTTTGATATCAGCCGGATTGAATGGCGGAATAAAGCTAGAAAATCCAGTCCCGATACCTTCAGAACCATTGATGAGTATCATTGGGAGGGTAGGCATATAGTAATTCGGTTCAATCATTCTCCCATCGTCATCCAAATATGTGAGGACAGCATCGTCTCTGTGATCAAACAGTTTTCTTGCTTCTTTTGTAAGTTTAGTGAAAATATACCTCGTTTGACTCGCATCCTTTCCACCCATCAATCTCGTACCGAATTGACCACACGGTTCGAGGAGATTGATATTATTACTACCCATGTAATCATTTGCCAATTTCACAATTGTATCAGCCAATGACACCTCCCCGTGATGATATGCGGATGTTTCTGCGACGTATGCAGCCAGTTGTGCAACTTTCATCTCATCTTTGAGATTCTTTTTGAAACAAGAATATATAACTTTGCGTTGTGATGGTTTTAACCCATCCGCAACGTGAGCAATGGATCTTTTCAGGTCTGCGAGACTAAAATTGACCAGGTCTTTGTGTATGAAATTTGTAATTCCAAGCGATTTAATAGAACCATACGGGACTTCCAATTCATTTGGATTCTTTGCGGTATTTCTTAAAAGCCATTCCTTTCTTGCGTCAGCCTTCTTTTTGTCAAAAGCCAGAATAATAGATTCATCCGACATTTTATCCATTTCAAATTTCACCGTGAGTTGTTGAATTTGTTTGAAATATTCTCTTGCTTCTTTTGAAGTGGATGTACCCAGACCCTTGTAATATTTAATCTTCCATCCGGGTTTTCCATTTCCGTACCACATTCTAAACGAAGAATCTGTATAGAATGATTTCGTTTCCGACCCCTTTGTCGCCTTAATGATAGGCGTAACCATACTCACAACAAAGTTCAGTTTCAAAAGACTTGGCCAGAAATGATGTATCATGTTTAAAATCAGACCTTTGATATGTGACCCATCGTTATCGGCGTCTGTCATGATCATTAGGCGACCATACCGAAGATCAGAAACATCTGTATATTCTTTGCCTTGTTGGAGACCTAAAATCTTCTTGAGATCATTGAACTCCTGATTTGACGTAAGCTGTGTTACGGAAGCATCCCTGACATTCTTACATTTACCACGAAGTGGAAAAACGCCATAATGATCCCTACCAACGACCGAAAGCCCCGCAACCGCCAAAGTCTTCGCCGAATCACCCTCTGTCACGATGAGAGTACATTTCCCAGACTGTGCCGTACCTGCCTTATTTGCGTCATCTAGTTTTGGGATGCCAGTGATTTTTGATTTTCTTGAACCGTCCGTCTTTTTGAGTTCCTTCATTTCCTTGAATTTTGACAATGCCAGGAGTTCATCTTGAATTCCAGTCTTGAGTACATTCTTGATAAAATTTTTCGGTGGTTCAAATTTACTTCCAAACTCTTGCGATTTTGATGTACATTCGGATTTAACCTGACTACTGAATGTAGGATTTTCAAGGGTAGCCTTTACAAAAACATTGAATGTATTTTTCACTTGTTGAGGCTTTAGTTTGATTTTCTTTGATAATTCATCAATGATACCCGACGCCAAAAAGGATGTCACATGATCCACGTGACTCCCTCCCTTGTTTGTACAAATACCATTAACAAACGAAACCTGTTCAAGGTTGTTATCAGATGGTCCGATACACACTGACCAACGGTCCGTAGTCACACTGGCAAGAGACTCCACACCTTCATACATCTTCGCGTAGGATTCAAGATTCATTTTGGGTAATGGTTCGTCTTGAAATTTTACCTTACAGTTCGGAGTAGTACAAATATTCGCATCATACACTCTTTTGTGAAATATTCTGAATATCGTATTGTCCATCTGTTTCATTCCGAATCTTCTCCAATCTGGTATAAATGATACAGATACTGAAGACTTGCTACCGTTATATTTTTTCATAGCGGGTGGAACACATACAGTCATATTATCTTTCCATATTTGTGAATAACACATCTTGTTTTCATGATCTTTAATTTCTATGGAAAATTCTGATGAATATACGTTCGTGAGTTTTGCTCCGTATCCGTTTCTCCCACCCACTATTCTCTTTTTTGAGTCATCGTAGTTGGTACTCGTGAGAAGATGCCCAAACGTGAGTTC
>CEWA01029225.1_pt1 | contig 16546 bp, 45 predicted proteins | sample 530361 | NCBI WGS metagenome assembly CEWA01 (sample SAMEA2620000, study PRJEB7988) | marine metagenome | biome: marine biome (ENVO:00000447); feature: surface water layer (ENVO:00002042); material: "saline water (ENVO:00002010), including plankton (ENVO:xxxxxxxx)" | depth 5 m
ACATTTACTTCGATGAGGCACATAACTCTGTTGCAAAGAACTTTCATATTGCAACTAAACACTTTGCCACTCTCGATCATATCCGTTGTTACTTCTTTACTGCAACACCAAAGCATTCTCTCACACCTAAAAAGGCAGGGATGAATGACTTCGATGTATATGGTAAGGTAATCTGTCAAGTACCTGCACCTGAACTTGTTGACGGTGGTTATATTCTTGCACCTAAAGTAAATGTTCGACAGTTGCCTATCTCTAAGGATAGGAACAACTGGCAACGTGATGCTGATTATCTGTTTGAGACTATCAAAGAGGATAAAAAAGATCAGGTTCTTGTCTGTGCTCGTACTACGAAACAGATCATCAATGTAATTCAAAATACTGATTTTGTTGAAAGTATCAAGAAAATTGGTTATAGTTGGTTGGTAATCACATCAAAGACTGGAGCAATTATTGATGGTCACAAAGTAACTCGTGAAGAGTTCTTTGATACCTTGAACACATGGGGTAAAGACCCAAGTAAAAAGTTTATTGTGCTTCATCACAGTATCCTATCTGAAGGTATCAATGTCAATGGACTTCAGTCTGTTATCTTTCTTCGTAACATGGACTATGTTGGTATCTCTCAAACTATTGGGCGAGTAATTCGACTCGGTGGTGATACCAAAACCTATGGTCTTGTTACTATCCCAACCTATGATAATGTAGGTATCAGCACTGCCCGTAAAGTACAGGCAGTTGTAGATGTTATTTTCAACAAAGGGGAGGCAGCAATCTCTGAAATCACTCGATGAGTAGAAAAACCAAATACTACAACCACAATTCAACTCTATTAGACCCTGTTCCTATTAGAGATTATGTTTCACCAGATGGGCATTGGGTTGTAATGCCATTTGCAGGTCATAAAAAATGGGTTTGCATACATGATGGTGAATTTGTTGCAACTGGTTCATCTTTTGAGATTTGTATGAGAAAGATGAAACGGATTAAGACAAAAGAAAAACTGTCACAAGGTGCTTCCAATGCCCTTGCTGATATGTTATAGTTACAACGTACTGAACAAAACACATGGCAACTAAGACTAAAAAATTGTTTGTCACTCCGTTGTCAAGTAAGGCAAAGAACCGTTTCGCTAATGAAATGGATCTATTTCATACCTGCTTTGTTCAACAGGAGAGGAATCATGAGGGAACTAATTGGGTTTACCTTGAATCACTTAATCACAATTACTTCTTTTGGGTGCCTGTAAAAGGCAACAAAGATTGGAAAGTTGAGAAGTGAGTATTGAATTTAAACAATCACTATTAAAAGAGGAGTCGTTAGATTTACTACGAACTCTAATTCAAGCAGAAGTTAAACTCGCCTTACTACAAACAAGACTGAAAACAGATGCCGATTTAATTCAAGATCAGTTGGCAATCTGTGATGTAATTTACCAATCCTTAAAGGAGACTCTCTAAATGTCTATTGAAATCGAAACTGCGAGAGATCGGTGTCTTGATGTCATCGACAATTCTATTTCGCAGCGTCTAACTGAGTTGTTGGACAATGATAAATATGACGATGCTAAGGCAATCGCTCAAGAAATGTTCCTCTGTGGAAATGACCCTGAGGAAGGTTGGGATGATTCAATTTTGTTTCTAACAGACATCACAGGACTTAGTAACTCTGAGATTCAAGACCTTGAGTGGGTCAATCAGGGTGAACCCATTGAGGACAATGATTAAAGTGGCACATAATATATGCCACATGACTCATAACCCTGTATATTAAAGAAGTACCGAGAGGCACAACAATAAGTGGGATCGACAAACTGATCTCCGCCTCTCACACAAATTCTATTTCATTATGGCAACTCGTTCACGCATCGGCATCCAACTCGAAGATGACTCTATTCTCTCTGTTTATCATCATTGGGATGGTTATCCTGCTTGGTTGGGTCAGATTCTCCAAACACACTACAATACAAAGGAGAAAGTAGCAGACCTGATTGATGGTGGTAATATGTCATCTTGTTGGTCAGATAATGTCTATGACTATGAAAAACAAGAGTATGTGAAACGTGACCCACAACCAGAGTATTATGGTGGGGATGATGAAACACCACAACTTCATAAAACTATGACCGAGTATTTCGACTGTAGTAATGATTGCTGGGGTGAGTATGCTTACATCTTTAATAAAGGGGAATGGTTCTGTTATAACACTAGCGATAACCTTGGCGCACTTGTTGATATTCCCGAGGAAGAATGAATGACCGAAGAGTTCTCTAAGGAAGTGAGAGCGCTTTTTCCAAATAGTAAAAAGCATCTTAAATTCCTTAGAGAAGTTAAAAGAGACCTTAAAAGGCACTCTATACAAAAACCCCCAAAACAATATAAAAGAAAGAAAAAGAAGAAAAATGACAATTAAATGTACCGAACTGAGTTTCCTTACTATATCTTTCTTTAAGTTATCTCTTTCTAATTGGAAAGAATTAAAACCACAAATAAAGCGATTAGTCGATCTTGACCTTGAAAAGGACAGGATCGACATTTGCTATTCTGATTATTTCAAGTATAATAATAGACCACCCTATATGATTCCGTTCATTCACTTAATTGAGGATGAACTACTTGACTTCTTTAATGGTGCTGGTATGGCAGTTCAAACACCTGACAACTGGCAAATGTGGTCACAGACATATAAAGGTACGGATTCTCATCCCCTACATAATCATGGGTTTGGAAATCTTTCAGCAATTCTTTATCTAGATTTTGATAAAGAACTACATCAACCAACTAGGTTTTGGCAACCCTTGCCTGACCCTTTCTTTGGCACAATTAAACATTATCAACCTGAGGTAGAAGAGGGAGATATTGTATTCTTTCCCTCTACCATTTCACATGAATGCCCTGCCTCGAACTCGGAGACTTATCGCTCCATTATTGCTTTTAACGTGCCAATCGCTGACCAATCAGTACAGTAAAATGTATCAATTAAATTGCACAATCACTAAAGAGCAACGTTCATTATTGGCGGATGCTTTATACTACTATAGTGAAATGTTGAATAACGATTCTGATAAGAATGAAGTTATCAACGCTCTTGAAGAACTGGAAGAACATCTAGACGCTCATTTTAAGGAACAAAAACCTGCATGAATAACAATCGTTTTTCACTAGACGAATTAGACTATCTTATTCAACAAATGAAAAAGATAGACGGTTGGTCAATCGCAAGGGGCGAACAAATTGATTTCCCTGCCGTACATCATGCTAACATCATTCGCAAATTAGAATACTTACGAATTAAACTAACGATGTGAGGGAGTATGAAACCCGAAGAAATTCAGTTACAGAGTACAGCAAAACAATTTGAATATGAGAAAATTTCGAGAGAACTAGAGGACTGCAATGACCCTGCCATTCTTAAAGAAATGCTCCGTGCTCAGATTAAACTTTATATGAAACTGCAAGAAACAGTAGCAGTCACATTCGCAATGAAATGAAAAACTTAAGACACCAAATCAAATCCCAATGGTATTATATCTTTTGGGGTATTTGCACAGTAACAGTTCTTGCTGGACAGGTCTATGTTGGTTCAGGATACCGACACATGGCAGAGTCAGTAGAAACTATTGCCGACTATATTATTAAAAACAATGAGTGACAACGAACAACTATTACGCATTATTGCTGACAATCTTAAAGGTGAATTGAAACACTATACTTGTGTTGATAAACATAAGTCTTGGAAAAAGTTTGTTATTGAATATGCTCACGAAAACAAGGATTGATGTTACAATGAGAGTGACGGGCAGCGTTATGGTAATCGTTGCCTATTTTGTCGTACTGCATGTGAATACATTCATGGGTGTCATTATGCACACCTTTGCTGATGCAATATCAGTTCCATATTTTGTTAGGACAAAATCATGGGATGTTGTGCTTATGTTGGGATTCTTGTTATGTATTTCTGCATCTAAACTATGGATAGGATGAAACACTTATGGCAAGTGTGGAAGTATGCTCTAGGAAGTTTTAGTGATGACAAAACAAAACAATATGACAATTACATTGCTTGTGTACGGACTCTTTTATTTGTCAGTTATCTTGTCACTAATTGTTTTATTGTTTCAGGGGTCATAAGACACTGGCATCCAGTTGAGACTAATACTATTCACACCGAAGACCTGCCTTAGGGCGGGTCTTTTTTTGTGTAAATATATGTACGGTAAACCCTAAATGTATGAAATTAATAGACGGATGCTACTCTCTCAAACTTGAGTGTGCTTTGAGGGAACTGGGATTCGTAGATATAGGTTGGAAAACTGTTGCCCGTGCAGGCATTTTTTTCGTTCAACCAGTAGGAATACCCGAAGACCCTGACGGCGATCTTTTGGGGTTCTTGGTCACCATACCATACGCCAAGACAGGAAGGCGACCAAAATTAAAGACAACCGCCCGACTGGCACTAGACTACTGTCTTGGCGACTGAATTTATATAAAAAGGGCGAAAACTCGATGCCCAGGGGTGGACAGTTATATAAACTGTCACAACCTGCTTGATTTGTGGGTTTTCATAGTTTATTATATAACTATGAAAAACACCCATCTTGAGCACCCCGAGGATTCTATACTAAATCAGGGTAGAACTGGTGCTATCAACGTTCTTAAGTGGTTTGCTGATAAAAATAGTAGTCTAACAGTAAAATATGATGGAGCACCTGCTATTGTATGGGGTATTAACCCTGAATGTGGTAGGTTTTTTGTTGGGACTAAGAGTGTATTCAATAAAGTTAAGGTAAAGATCAATTATACGCACAGAGATATAGAAGACAATCACGGTGCTACACCTGCTGTTGCTTCCATACTTCACATGTGTCTTGATAAACTACCGCATAAAGACGGTGTTTTTCAGGGTGATTTTATTGGTTATGGTGGTTATGATGAGTACACACCAAACACCATAACATATAAGTTTTTGTTTGCTCCTACTCAAGATATAGTATTTGCTGCACATACTGAGTATTTTGGTAACAGCATGAAAACTATGAATGCCAAGTTTATGTCATTCGATGAGGATGACAATGTTATGCAATCGGATACTGTTCGATTCCTTGATACTAAGGCAAAGATCAAGACTAGAAAGAATAAGATCGGTTTGCTTATTGGTATGGCAAGAGTATTGATTCGATTCACTTCATTTACTGACGAAAAGATCGGTGCTTATGTTAAACAAGTGATTAATTCATATATTCGTTCGGGTAAAGACCTAGTGCCATCCCAGTTGGCACAAGAAACAGGATTAGACGTTAATCTCTTTCACCTCTATAAACTTATCATCGAAATCAAAGAGTTGCTCATGGATGGAGTTACAGATTATGAAGATGTTGACTGCTACATTGGCGATAAACCCTGTGAACATGAGGGGTATGTTATGACCAACACATTTGGAACATATAAATTGGTAAAAAGGGAGATTTTCTCCTATAATAATTTCAACGCCGTCAAGAATTGGAGTAAGTAAATGCCTTATGAACCCAAGGTCAATGATTATGTCATTTGGACAACTGAAATGGGACTGGTTCATAAAGGATGGGTGTATTTTAAATGTGATGAATATATTACTATTGAGATAGGAGTTAAACCTAAACCTAATTGTCAGTATGCGAAAAATGATAGGCATTGTATGACACATTGCTTATTGCTTTGTTATACATCAACTTATCATGAGTTGGAGTATATCACAAAACGTGACAATCCACATCATGTTGTGCCAGTTCCCGAAGTGTCCACTAAACCCGCCGAATTGGTCAAATCTGTGTGATACTATAAGAGTCAAACAAACAGGAGTAACGATGCCTAACACCGATCTGCTTCTTAAGTATGAATCTGACCGCTGCACAGAGGATGAATTTCTTCAACTATTTCAAGAGATTTACGATACTGGCGCCTGGAAATGGTTGCAGGGTCATTATGGTCGAACCCTTCATGCTCTTGCCTCACAGGGACTTATTGAACTAAAATAATTATTATGAAATTTAACGTAACTGAAGTTGAGTTTGATTTTGATGACGATTATGCCAATGGATTCGAACTCACATTTGATGAAGAGATTTCACTCCGTGACCTAACACTTGGTGTCTGGGATGCAGATAGTGAAGATGATTTAATTGAAGAAATCACAGCAGCATCAGGTTGGTGCATTAAATCTATTGACTACGACATTCAACTAAAATGACAATCGACACTTATTCTTTCGCAGGCGATGGCATTACTGTTCTCGGTATGGTCGGTATCATTAGCACTGCCATTATTCTTTTTACTGCCTTTCGCCGTTATTACAATTCTCCTCTACGCAAATGATGGACTACAAATTAATCCTACAAAGTAAAACTGAAGATCACTTGTATAAGTTTATCACAGTATTAGACAAGGCAAATGCCCTTGACTGTATTAACTGGGTACGCTTCAATTATCCTGAGTGGGATGTTCAAAACCTGAGAAAAGTTATCTCTTAATCAAATGATTACTTCCAAAGCATACATGCTCAAGATCATGAAAAAATGTGATGGGGCAGATACTCTTACAAGAGAACAGAAGTTTGAGGTATTTTGTAGGGTGTGTGATAATATGCTTAAAGAGGGTAGACTTTCTAAAGTAAATCATACTCGATGGACAAATATATTTTGAGTGTGACAATTAAATAACCGTCTACTTAGACCCCACAGGGGTCTTTTTTATTGGTATATTATAAATGTGGAAGGCAAGGGTGAGAACCAATTCGGTCATCACACCGTGGAAAATCTCTTTAAGTCGAACCTCTTCCACACACTAATTCATTACCAATTAAATGACTCATACGATCACACTCTCTCGCCGAGAATTTGGTCTCTTAAATTATATTACTAAGGGACTATACAACAGACTTGATAGCGATGTCACAGAATGGGGCGGACAATGCACAGGACATGATGTTATTGAGCATGAATACTATGGCAAAGATGTGATTAAATCATTGCATCTTAAGACTAGAGATATACTACAAGATTGCTATGATGGCAATCAGGAAGCAGTTCAACTTCAAAAGAAGTGGGACTATAGAGGTGTGAGGATAAAATGAAGAAAGAAACATTTTACCTAGTTACTGAACTTGAACTAGACAAAGAGCATGACATGATCTCTGAATATATTGGGATATGGACAGCAAAGAATGGTAATGATCTACGCTCTAAGATTGAACATAAGACTGGAGCAAAGATAACACACATTGAGTATCAAACAAATTTACTACATTCATTAACCGCATACATGTAATGATCTCAAGAAAAGAAGCAGAACTTAAATGGCAGTTTTATAATGAGACTGACGAGGAATATACACAAGAAATGTATATGCAGAATCTCAAACTGTCACAGCAATACCCATACATCTACACTCAATGGGGTACACTATTATCAGAGGATTTTCAACAATGATGAGAGACCACCACCACACTCAAAACAAATCAATTAAAGTGCCTTTTACATGGCATGAACTACATGATGTCATTTACTATCTTGAATGGAAATGTGATGAGATCAATGAGACTGGAAATGAATTTGAATATCCTGAAATAGAAGATAAACTTGCTGAATTGAAAAACATTGCTTCTAGACTTCAAACTAGATCAGAAAAAGAGTACGATGAAATGATTAGAAATCAAGCAAAGAAACCTGATGATATGTGGTAATGTGACAATACACTTAGTGTCACATCATTACACTAACTGTGTTGCCCTTGAGTTATACTTAATATAACAACAAAGACATCTATGACTAACAAACAACGTTATGAGTCTTTCCTAAGATGGGAAGCAATGATTGCAAGACAAGTTGCAAGACGTAAAGGTTGCTCTGTTGAGGACTTATACAAGAAACAGCAATCCGACTGGAACCCAGAGGTGTTATGGAAGTAGTAATTACACCCGATAACATATTTGACAAAGAAATATGTGTTGACTGTGGTAAATCTTGCCGCATAGGTTCAGGTAGATTTGTTAATCGTTATGCTTACTATGGTGATGAAGTACATGGTTGGCGATGTGGCGAATGTGCTGCTGAAATAGATGCAATGATAGAGGAATTTTCAGAATGAAATATAAAGACCAAAAAACAACAATCTTTTCAGAAATAGCATCAATTATTGAAGAGGGCGACAACGGAACACCCTATGACCTAATTGATTTTATGATTGAAATAATGACAAAAGATCAACTTAATCAAGTTGAAGACATGATTACTAACCACTATCCAAAGGAGGACTAATGCCACAAGTTAAACAACAGTATGTTATGCAGTTCACAACAAGAACTGACTATTACCAAAATTTTGAAATATCATTTGATGATATTTGGGAAGATTATTGTAAAGAAATGGATTTCGATGAAGAAGAGTCCGATATAACCCAATGGGAAAATCAGGACTTGATGGAAGTAGCGTGGGATTACATTCTTAAAGACCCTGAGAAATATAGATCAGGCAATTCAGATTATGATAATGAAGAGATTATGAACTATAATCTACAGAGGATTTAATCATGGAATACATCACATATAAAAAGCAAGATTTCATTTTTGCATCAAGTCACATTTTATGTGAGACATTGCCCCCTGACTTCGATACATGGGATGATGAGCAACTTGACGATTTTCTAAGTGAAAATGCTTATGAACCATACGAGTATCACACACCCACACAAATATATCAAGAGATAGAGTCACTTGCTCATTCAGTCAGAGATTACATCAAAGAGGATGCCGAACACATGGCACACAAATAGAATTACATGAAATTCTTATTAGTCAAGAACTATTGTGCCAGTTTTATTAGCGGCACACAGTATCACCATAAGTGAACACATAGGACTATAATAAGAATAACAACCAATAAAGCATTATGCAAAACTTTCAAGAATTTATTGAGTACGTCTTTAGTTTCTACGGTAAAGGCGGCATCTATCCTGAGAACAATAGGACTAAAGAACAGATTGCTTTTGCTACTCTTTCCTACCTAGATCAATGTGCTACTGGTAATCCACTATTCACTTGGGGTGATGGTGATTCACTAGACAGAGAAAGAGTCCGTGACTTAATGAACCAAATTTATGGAGCAGTTTAATGAGAACTTACATTTTTAAAGACTATCTAAACGATAAGCATGGTAAGTTTTTACCACTTCAAACAGTAGAAAGTAAAGAGTTCGGTAGACATTTTTTCATTGACATTGCATTTGAGTTTATCACAGCGCCATCATTAAAAGGCGGTGGATATGATGAAAGTCAATTAGAATATGTTGGTAACTGGACTGACCTAGAGGGATTGAATCTATGTAAATTGTTAGAAATTTATAAAGATTTGACATGGAAAGAAAATAATGACAATAAAGAGAAGGCACATAGTGATATGTGTGAATACATGGAAGCAGTTGAGAATGGCGAAGTAACTTACTTGTAAAATTGTTATTTTAGAATGGCAACCGATGGTGTGACAGTTCCCAAACAGTCCACCAGAGGCGCCAGGCGACCCGCCATACCCTATAATAAAAGAGTCAAAGGGATTTCATCATGCAACTAGTTTCAAAATGCGGTACGATCAAAGTTGATTTTTACCCTGTCACTTATGCTGATGGGACTATCAGTCAACGATTGATCTACAAAACTGTTACTTTCGGTAATGATTTACAGTCCAAGCGATACATCAACCGTAAGGATATGGATCATGAAATTGATTCCCGAGTAGAGGGTTATGGTTATGAGGTGACTGAACTTCACACTATTCCCCAACTTTTTAATTCAGCACTCTGCTGCGCTTGTTAATCTTATTTTCTTTTTTATTATGTCAACTACAACCACTCAAAAAGAGCAAGTCTTTAATCACACTCTAGAATTGTGTGATATTCTTTATGAGAAAATTAAAGAAGATCAAATTAAATGGCATCATAGGTCAATTATATCAAGTAGTGGAAATGATGAAGTTTACCATATTAGACAAATAAGAGAGATTAACCTTAGTGGCGTAGATCATGAGTTTTATATCAAGAAAGGGCGTAAGTTTCTTAAGGTAATTCATAAAAACGACGGCAGTCAATCTGTTCATTGCTTTGTTGATGCTAATACTGGTGATGTTCATAAAGCGGCATCATGGACTAAACCGCAACCAAATGGCATCCGCTACAACTTGTTAGACGATAAGAGCAGAAAACTATGCTTTGAAAGGGCAGACTGGGCAGGTGGTTACCTATATGTTCGATAATAGTTTTAATTTCCCACACACAGCACCAAAAGGTTATCACTATGAATTTCACACCAAAACGTCTAATTTATGCTCAATTTGGGTTGTATTTGACCGTGAGTTTGTTTACAATTCTGGTAGCAAAACTAGTTGTATCTGGGGATTCTACGACTATAAGAGAGGCGATTACTTCGCCCCTATCAATTCAAAAAGAAAAGGAAAACAAGTCAGAATAGAGGACACTTCGCCATATACTGCTATGCCTTTGAACTTATCAATTCTTGAGCAGTGTATGGTATAAAGGCAATAACTTCTGTGACAGTTCTATTAGTGTCCACTATTCGTTGATTTGGATCAATGATCCATTATAATAAGAACATACAAACAAAGGAGTTTTTTCAAAATGGCAAAGTGGAAAGCAACTAAAGCAGCAGTCCTAGCACAGTTTCGTTACAACTGGAATGTGGCAGTAGCACATAACCCAAGTTTAAGAGGTGATGTAGTTGCTAAACGTGAGGACTGGAATAACTTTGTTGACATGCTCAATAAAGATGGTTATGTAAGTGACTATCAAGCATATAACTGGACAAATCCTTTTTAATCATGGAAGAACTTTTTAAAGATACGTTTAAACAACTTGATAAACTTACAATTCGTACTATGACAAAAGACCAATTTATTGAAGACGTTTTTGAAATTGCCTTTGGTGATAATGCCATCAACAGAGATTTTTCTTTCGAGGAAGTAGTCGAGAGACTACAACAATTCTCGGATGGTTCTAACCCTATCTTAATCGAGGATGCTTGGAATGAGACCGAGGAACTAAACACTTCATTAAGAGAATTAAATGATGGCGACTTGTTAGAATGTAGGGAGTCATTAATTAATCGTACTGTTACAATTATGAAATCACTTGAGGAGATCGGAACCGATGACTAGAGAAGAAGAATTAGAGCAACGGTACAAAGATTTTCAAGAGTGGTTAAATATCTGCCCTCTTGTCATTACCGACTATCAAGATTTTGATACTGAATTTGAAATTACTTTCAATCTGGAGGCAGATTAATGCGAATTGAGGATGTTACCCACGATCAAAAAGAGTGGGATAAATTTTGGTATGAATCTCAATCCGAGGGATTAGAGTATGGTGACGGATTACCCACGGAAGATGAACTTAACCGTGAGCATGTAATTACATTCACGGAAGGCGAAGTCAGCACTATTCTTTACTATTTGGATGCTGCCTTGACTGATGTTCCCGAGAACAAATTGCCTGCTGAAATTGACTCAATCTATGCCAAACTGGAGACTTGCTACGATGACTAATTACAAACTGCCCCTGCCTCAATTCGAAGCAATTTGTGATAAATTTGCTAATGAGGTAGTCGATAATATGGATTTGGATACACTATGCCAAATCGCCTACGATCAAATTTATGACTATTACAGTAAGTGCAATGATGCCGAACTTCAGGATGAAATCGTTAATCATTATGGCGAAGAAAGTGAATGGCAACGATTGTTGACTGAAACAAAGCATAAGGCAAGGTAGTTTGTGACACTTTCATTAGTGGCACATAAGTTATATTTTTGTTTGTTATTTGCTCTATAATGAGTACATAACAAACAAGAATTTAATGGACAAACTAATTTTTGATAACCCATCACCTAGATACGATGATCTATCAACTAGGGAATTACTTGAAAAGTCACTAGAGCAATTAAAGATCATTCAACGTGAGAATTTAAAAAGAGAACCAAATCATCCTAGAAATAAGTTTGCTTATACTATCATAGTTCCAGATCATCCGCTTGGGTATCATGAGCATTATACAAATGATTTGAAAACAGCGAAGAAAAGTTGTATAGAGTGGGCAACTGATTATGGTTCAGCAAGTGTTGAGAATCAGAACTTAGATACAGTTTATGCTGTTCGTTAGGACAATTTAATTACTGTCACACTAGAAGCAAATAAGTGAGTTATTTGCTCTATAATAGTAATATAAACAAAAGGAGAACTTATGTCAGTTTTACATCATGAGGCAATTCTAGAGACTTGCCTAGTTGACGCTGAAGAAGAGTTCAGAGTCAGTAACAAATTAACTCAAAAAGAGTTGGATGAATTGCTTGTGCTAGACAAAGGCACTAGAGACGCTATTGAAGGATTAGCACAGAAAATGTTTGAGGACTTATGCCAGTGATTAATGTGCCAATCTCTTTTGATGAGTCATATCAAATGATTAAACTTTGGGATATTCTCAGAGATATGGATTTCGATTTGACTGATGAACAAACAGCAGTATTTGAGAGAATACAAACTGGCGATTATCTTGTCAAGAACCATTAGGACAGTTTTATTAGTGTCACATGATGTAGCAAATACATGTGTCACTAAGTTATAATAATAGTATCAGGTTAATTGCTAAACATTCACAACTGCTTAGGGATACCTTTTAACCTGATAATCATTTTTCATTCATTAACTTAAATGCACCAATTTCCAGACATTACAGAAATCGAAGCAAAGCACGGTTTCAGCATTGAAGCACTCGAGCAACTTGAGTACATGGTCACTTACCTTAATGAATGTGCCTCGCCTGAGTTGCTCAAAGAAATCAAAATTTCAGAAGATGGGTTTGAGCAGTTAGTCAACTATACCACAGAGTTAAGAGTATTTGACGGAGTAAACTATGCTGAGTGACAATCAAAAAACTGTCATACTATTATCCTATTTGCTTATAATAGCATCTACAATAAACATATAAACAAACATTCAAACATCATGGCAAGAAAAGGACTTAACATTGATCTCACTAAAAGTCAGTATCAGCACCTCTATAACATCATGTGCTCACAGGAGCAAATCCTTGACACATTAAATGAGGCGGATGACTTCGATGTTCAAACATTCGATAATCTATTTGATGCAATCATTAATGCTAAGGTGACATACTTATGAAGTGCAATTTCGAACAGTTCAATCACTTGTATAATAAAATCTATGAGTTGGTAGAGTTTGCCGACTTTGAAATTGACGATGAAGACTTAATGGAAGCAACCAAATCTGTCATCGACAATTTAGAATTAGACGAGAGATTTTATCACAAGTCAAGCACATAAGTGACAGTTTGATTAGTGGCACATGATGTAGCAAATACATGTGTCACTAAGTTATAATGAATATAACAACACATAAAGCACATGCCATTCTCAACAGTATTAGCAAAGCACTCTAACAAGACAGTAAGGTTAGATACATATCAGAAATTACTACTCACTCAAATTGACTGCTATGGTCAGGGTAGTTGGAAGAATGGTGTTAGTTTGCATCACTTATACGACCAGAGAGGAGCATTCGCAAATATCCTTATTCATGGTACTGTAGTAGGCAAAGTTGTCTACGATGTTGCACAGGATGACATTAGCGCCGATGACTATAGAGCAATCCATATCGACAAAACAAAATTTTCAACTGTATCCTACATTGCTTTTGTTAAGGATGCAAATTACGACATGATGACAATCAAGTACAGAAATCTTTTAAAGAAATTCTATACTGTTATCCTTATGGATAATAAGATGATTAAGTATTAATCTGGCAAGGGGTCTTGTGCCAGTTATTAAAGAGGCATAAGATCCCTTGAAAATGACCCCATTGTGTGTCATACTAATAGTATGAAAGTTAATTACACAGTTGAGGTGCCCGCTGCACCATTCGAAAATCAAACCTTTGCTACTCTTGATGAGTGTTGGGATTCTTGCTATGATCTCTCTCAAGAGTACGGATATGCTAAGGTTATGTACGGCAAGTGCCTTATGGGTGAGTATGGTGACTGCCCATAAAGTGGCACACACTTTCCCCAATTTCCCTAATAGTCCCTTATACTAAAAACATCAATTAAAAAAGTCATGTCACTATCATCAATCGAAACAATCAGAGAATTTTTCACCGATGCAGAATTGGATACCATTGCTGCTGCACTTGAGGATTATATCGCTTATGATGACCCTGACGCTGCGGAAGATGAGTTAATCGGAGGCATTCCAGTTGCTGACCGTGTTGCCTCTATCCAGTCTAAAATCGACTCTCTTTATTAATTCTCACTCATGGTAATCTACAACCCACAAGTAGCACCGAACCGCCCTGAGTTCGATGTCACCTATCGCCTAGACCCGAATGAAAAGGTATGGCATAAGGAGTGGATTTTCTTTAATGAAATGCTTTTTGGTCAAATCTGCACTAACATTGACGGCGAGGGATTTATCCTTTACAAGTATATGCCCCAACAGTTAGAAGAAGGGGAACAGGTTTTAATCCTATCCCGATTAAGAACATTTCCCACGGTACAAGATACCAAGGACTTCATACAATCTAACGTGGGGACATTATACTCAAAATGATTAGACTTGCCTCCGATATTAAGACTAGAGAGAGAACTTACATTATTTGTGAGTCTGACGCCGCGCCCAAAATTTTAAACTTACAACAGACTTTAATTCATTATGACTGCAAACATGAAGGGAGAAACAGCGACCCGAACCAATAAATATGCAATGCTATCTTACAGAGATAGTGAGGCATTATATCAGGAGGTGCTGATTTATTATGGGTATCCTATTGACAATAAGCACTCTAAGGTATAAAATAAAGTGTTAGTTTTATCCCATTGCTTTCAACGCTCATGTCACTCAAAACAAAAAAGAACACGTTTACCCGCTACCGTGTTACACTTGATTTTACCGTAGACGATAAGAACTGTGTACGCCCTAGTGAATGGAATTGGAAGGAACTTTTAGAACTGAGACATAAGGAGAGAGTGAAAAGCGTTTATGTTGAGAACCTCGGACAGTTTAATGCCTGAGAATACACTAACCGCTTTTACCTATGAGCAACTATCCCTTATAAAACTATTAACGCTTCAAGCGCTCAAACCCTATGCGACTGTAAGCAATCCTGATAAGGGAATCATGTATAATAACCTGCTCAAACTTAAAGAGCAGGTAGAGGTAGCACAAGAACTCTAAGGTGCTCAGAGAGAGAAGAGTCTTTTTTTATGCTATTTAAAAAAGGTATAAAAAAACATAGTTGCGTGCTCTATCTCTCTCTTGAGTTTTTATAATTAAGGGGAGTTTTTATAGTCATCTTGGCGTGCATCCTACCATAAAACTCTGAAAATGTCAAGCACATCCCCGAACCCACACATAAGACTTCTAAATGTCTCAAAGTGCCTCGGAGTATTGCCACACTTTCCCGAAGCATGTATAATAACTCTGTGGAGTTTCAGAATGCTATGCTGTGCTTAGAGTATTATGAGCAGTATGTGACAGTCACGGAGGTGTCCACTAGAAGCAGTCAGAGGGTCTCTCATGCCCTATAATAAGTGTATAACAAACAAAGGACACACATGAGAAAGATCGAATCACAAATGAACCAAGCAATCAGAGGACAAAGAAATTGGTCTTCAGGTAACACCACAGTATTCACATCAGACAATGGTCTTGAGTCTACCGTTTACCTACATGGCAATCACATTGCTACATTCGATCATGATAAAAGAGAGTTGACAATATTCGATGGCGGTTGGCAGTCTAATACAACTAAGAGCAGACTCAATGCGTTATGCGATGAATTTGCTTATGGTCTCGGAGTATTTCAGAAGCAGTGGCAGTGGTTCGTTAGCAATCGTCATTCTAACAGCATCCGCCCTTTCTTTAGTGGTATGGTAGTAGCATAAGCACTACCACTCTTTAACACTTTTGTCAACACACTTTTTTATTATGGATCTCTCAACTCTCGGAACTGCTTCTAAACTGGACTTAGCGATTGCTGATGCTAAAGGGCAAATCAAGTACACAGTGCTTAAGGCATCCAAACCTCGGAAGTCTCTGCTCGTGCTATCACAAACTAAGGGCATTCGCACTAACACAAATCGTGGTAAAGTCAACAGCAAGCATGCTCAAATCGTGTAGCAGTTCGTGCTAACTCATGCGTGGTGGGGAGGGTGTTGCCATCCCTCTCTAATCGTGGTAGCCTTATGTTAAGCAAATGAGCAGGTTATTTGCGGTCTTATGTGTAGCGATCCCTGAGCGATGTTTAAAAACGCACTGGGAACCTAACCTACAACGGACCAAAATCGAGAGAGTAAATATAAGTGAATTCAAAAATTTTTTCAGTATGGTTTTATGAGTGGAGACTACGAGTCACATGAAAGCAATCAACCAAAGATTACTTACACAAAAAATTTTCTGGGTATAAAAATGAGCCAAAAGGTCGTTATAGAATACCAAGACCAAT
>CEWA01044526.1_pt1 | contig 16492 bp, 23 predicted proteins | sample 530361 | NCBI WGS metagenome assembly CEWA01 (sample SAMEA2620000, study PRJEB7988) | marine metagenome | biome: marine biome (ENVO:00000447); feature: surface water layer (ENVO:00002042); material: "saline water (ENVO:00002010), including plankton (ENVO:xxxxxxxx)" | depth 5 m
CGGAGAATCATCAGAAGCACCAGTGTTAAAGTAGAATGCTCTACCATCATCATCTAGAATCTGCTTACCATAGAATCTATATCTCTCGTAATAGAATCCAACATCCAATGTGAGTGTCTGAGCCTGCTGGTTATTGAGATTCATAGATCCAATATTATATGGAAACACATTTTCCATATCATACACACCAACTAGTTGGTGATCTTTAAAAAAGTCTGCTTTTTTTGGAAGTGGAATACCATTCTTCTTATAGAATCTTTTGGTTTCTTTTGTCAAGTCAAAGATTTTACCACCACCTCTTTCATACTTGAAAATATACAGGTGGGGAGCAGTATAATCATCATAATAATCAGTCATCTGATTAGAATCACTGGACATGATTTGTATCCACTTTTCAAAGATCATCCTAGTCTTATGTGACCTAGGCATTCTGAATGTAATACTAATCTGACTGAATGTTGAGGTGGTTGCATAGTTATATGCTGCACCAACATTTTTAATTTGACCAGTGGTTACCTGCTTACTAGGAAGATTAACACTGTCAGCATAATAGTTTAAGATCTTATTTTCGTCTCTGACTTCCAGATCATACTTGCCATACAGCATATATCTACCAGATCTCAGGCACCTTGGCGTTGCAAAATTGACAGCATACAGATTCTGTGTTGCTGGTCCATTTTCATTGTCCTTAAAGAATGACTGAAACTCAGAGATTCTAAAGGAGCTTGAGTGTCTACCCTTTCTTCTTAGATAATTTTTGTTTCCTGCCATGTTATACCTTTAATTCCTTTTCGGTAATAATCTTAAACTCCCAACCATTATCTATACAAAATTCTGTCGCTGCTTTCCACTTTGCTTGGTTGACACTCCAAGTAACAACCTCATTAATATATCTTTTAGTCACCCTCTTTTGTGTGGGTGGTTCTTTGGTTTGTCGGTATGGTTTTACCTCAACCAAATACTTATTGCGACCAATTTTTAAATAAAAATCAGGAAAATAACGATGACGCTTACCATCTACGGGAGATATGTAAGGTATGATGATCTCTTCACTTCCCCACTCTTCAATTGATGGTGTAATGTCACACCATTTCATAAATTTATATTCCCAAGATGATCTATAAATGATATTGGCAGGGTCGCCCTTATACTTCCTCGGAAAGGAAGGTCTATACTTTCCCTGATACCTCATAAATAGATTGTATGATCATATATCTATTTAGACCCAATGGCTAAGGGAAAATCATCTGGATCTGTTTTAAAGTATCCTCTAAAGCCCCCTGTTGCTGGTAGTCCCTACCTAGAAAGCACAGAAGGACCAACTGGAAGGATGGATTTCCTTAGATTCCAAAGGTTTAGAGTTAACTATTCGGATACACAGTATGGAGGATTGAATCTTCCTGATAATAAGGCAACGACTACGTTGAATCCTACTATAGCATACTTGACCATGCCGCATAACATTACGGCAAACTATACGGCAACGTATAATCAAGCAAACATGGGTGTGCTTGGCATTGCTGCTACCAGACTTGCATCAGCAATCACAGATGGAATGGGTGGTGAGCAATTAAATGAAATGCTTACTGACATTGTGCAGAGAAGTGCTGGTGGTGCTCTTCCAGAGGTGCTATTTAATAAAGGTGCTACTGCTATCCAAAGTTTAAATCAGATGGGTAGTTTGGGTGGTGATATTACAGGCAATGTCTTGAGTGCTTTGTCTCAGGGAAAGGTTATGAATCCTTATACTGAGCAGGTTTTCCAAGGTATCAACTTTAGAAATCACACCTTTACTATCAAAATGCTTGCGCGAAATAAGAAAGAAGCAAAGGAAATTCTGAATATTATTCAATACTTTAAGGAAGGATCCCTTCCAATATTGGAAGACGCTAAGGCAAAGAAAAATAAAAATAATCAGGGTAACAATAGTAACAACACCTTCAAAAGTAAGAAGAATACAAAACTCTCTACGGCAGGTAGATATCTTAAAGTGCCTGACTATTTTGCTTTAGAATTTGTCAGACTGAATATGGAATCAGACACAATCTCACCTGTGCCTCACTATAAATTCCAACCATGTGTCTGTCAATCTGTAAACGTAAATTATACACCAGATGGTCAGTATGTATCTTTCAAGGATGCTATTGCAGATCTTAGGACAAATGGTGATGGCTCTCTGAAGCAAATGATGGTGCCTGCAGTTGAATTAACACTCAATTTTGCAGAAGCAAGAATTGTAACACAAGCAGACGCAGTAGCAGGATTCTAATATGGCATACTTCGATTTTTTACCAAATCATTATGTTTGGGAAGGAAATGCCATCGGTGGCATTGACAAAAAACTAGTCAAGAATATATTCAGGAGGATTGTCCTCGCTGATAAGATTGAAAAGTATGTCAATTCCTATGAGGCATATTATATCGAAGATGGTGAGAGACCCGAAACTCTTGCATTTGATTTCTTTGGAGACTCCGAGTTGGACTGGGTAATACTGTTGGCAAACAACATTACCGATCCATATACACAATGGCCTATGGATACAAACGCACTATTGCAATATACAGTATCTCAATATAGTGATCCCGATGCAATTCACCACTGGGAAACAAAAGAAGTTGAATTTGATGGAGCAATCTTCAACAAAGAAGGTATAGAAGTAAATGAAGATTACATTGTGACTCTTCCCGATGGGACAACTCTTGGTAGGGATCAATCAATATTCCCTGTGACTAACTTAGAGCATGAAACTATGATCAATGAAAAGAAAAGACTCATTGGTATTCCTGATGGCAATTTCGTAGCATTCTTTGAATCTGAAGTTGATCGTCTTACTGATTATGAAGAAAGTCCAGAGCTTGATAGAGATGGCAATAAAACTAGTGTCATCAATCCTACCGCTAAGTATCTGGAGCGGACTCGGTATAGAAGAGATGGTCAAAATATTCAGGTTGCAGAAGAAGGCATCCTTTCAGGTGACAGTCCTGTAATCGATACTTATGATCAAGATTTTACCGCTGATGACATCCTCGTTGCAGGTGTAACACAAAACGTAAGCAACGTCCAAAGTGTTAGCAGCTCTGTCAGCAGCACTAATACTACTACAACTACAACAACTTCTACTACAACCACCACGTCCAGTGGATCTTCTAGTAGCAGCAGTAGTAGTAGTGGATCATCTAGTAGTGGATCTTCTAGCAGCAGTAGCAGTGGCAGTAGCAGTAGCAGCAGTGGATCATCTAGTAGTGGATCTTCTAGCAGCGGAGGATACGGTGGAGGATATTGATCCTAGCGAATTTATAAACATGGATATATCAAAAGACGGACTCATACTTGTGTACAAGTCCGTCTCTTTTCATTTGGATAAGTGGTGTGGTGGAGACCCTAGAGAGCAAGAAGCACTCTTTATGATGAAAGATAATCTTCTGCGTATTATATTGGAGCAGCAGTTTCAAAAACCTTAGGGGTCAAATTTTTGGCGGGATTTTTTTTCCGACTTTCTGGTAATCAAAAGTCGTTTTTGGTTTTGACCATCACGTTACCAGCAATGACTGACCTGTATCTGTGTGATGTATTCTTCTTGACACCATGTCTCAACCAGGAAGGGAAGACTATAAAGTCTCCCTTATTTTGTGGTGGAATAGTTTCTACACCATTCTTGGTCCAGTAAAATAAACTAAGATCAATTGGATCAGTAAAGTGGACCCAAGAATAGACTGCATTAGGAGATAGGTGATCGTGCTCTGGATGGTGTGCTCCCGTAGGATATATCTGCATCCAATATGAGAATTCATAATCACGAATCAATCCTAAGTCCTTAGCAACCTTGTCAAGTATTTGACCATAGCACTCAGAGAATACAGACTCAGGTCTCCGATCCCATTCCAAATAATAAGAGGAAAAATGTCCTCTGCCATAATCATATGAGTCTTTTATAGAAAGAAGAGCAGTTGAAACTTCTTCCAACTGCTCTTGATCAATCACTATGTTATCTCTCCACAACTCCATTAGTGTACGTGAAATTCAAGAATGGATCGGGGACGATAATGATACTCATAATATTTCTTGCCATGTCTCCACCTATTGTGTCCATGACAATGCCAATCGATATGCTTGTTAGGATGACCGTGGCATGTGAAATACTTTTTAGTAGGTTCGTGATGGTGATGATTATGTTTGTGACGTGGATGTGCCAGGGCAGGTGCCCCAGCAGCAAAAACCAACATCACTGCCAAAATAGCAGTTTTCATTAGTCTTCTTCAGCAAGTTTTGCAAAGTAAGACATTGCATCTTCCTCATCATCTACGGGAGAAGCAGCAACTGCTTTCTCTCGGAAGTTAGAAACTTCTTCACCCCAAGAGGGTTTAGATGGGGAGACTGTAATGTCAGCGGCATTGAAGTCTCCACGACCTTCAGACTCATCCTCAAGGGACTCGTCAACAGGACGGGCAGGGGCGGGTGCCTTGCCAAGGACAAGATCCAAACGCTGCTTCAGTTGCTCGTAGGTCTTGAAGTTTTTAGCATCTTCAAACTCTGCGAGAGAGTATGCATCTTTCCAGATTGCTTCCAGACGATCGTCAGAGAAGTCTTCAAGCACTCCAGGAGAAGCAAACTCGGACTTGTCATAATTCCAGTAACCATCGACCTTGCGGATCTTCAGTTTGAAATTAGCACCAGTCCAGAAGTTGAAAGGATCCAGAGGTGTTTCGTCAGCAAATGCAGGTTGCATTGCTTCAACGATTTTGTCAAAGATTTTCTTACCATACTTGTAGAGGAAAACCTTACCCTCATTTTCAGGGTGTGCAGGGTCACTGACAACATAGATGTTGCTGTAGTAAGAGAGCTTACGCTTCTGAGCACGAGCAACTTCCTTGTCAGAATCACGACCACTATTCCAGAGTTGGCGATTCAACTCAGCAACAGGATCATCCTTGCCAACAGTGGTCAAAGAGTTTTCGATATACCACTGACCACCAGGACCCTTAAAAGCATGGGACCAGATCTTTGCCCAAGGCATTTCTTCGCCATCGGGTGCGGGCAAGAATCGGATAACGGCATAACCATTACCAGACTTGTCCATCTCAGGTTTCCAGAGGCGCTCATCAGGACCAGCGCCACCCGAAGGTTGATTGATTTTTTCGATCTCTCGTGTCAGTTTTGCCAGCGAGTTGCCAGCAGCGGACGCTTTTTTGAGGGATGCGAATGACATGATTGTATTCTCCGTATTTGTTGTGTGTAGTTGGATTGGTTGCTACTGGATAATCGTAGCATACTATTTAGTTGTTGTCAATTTCCTGTTGTGCCGCTTTCTCAAGCGTCTCTACCATGGCATCCATGCACTCCATCATGCTTTTGTAACCAAAGGCATTGCACAGTGCGTTGATCCTAGTTTTCATATCTGCTGCAGAAGAATCAGTCTTAGCAGCGAGTGACAGTCTAGTATAGAAAGTCTTCTGCTTGTCGATCAAATTCTTACAGTCCTGAATATGATCTAGTTTTTCTTCAGGACTCATGTCTGACAGTAGACTAGTCCTGCTTGCAACTTCCTGATAGGTTTGGAAGATCTTTTCTAAATCTCCTTTGACCTGATCAGATGCAAAAAATGCGCTATCATTCATAGTTTTTCCTCTATGGTCTTCAGTATGATTTGTTTATACTTCTTACAATCAATATCTAAAAACGGTTGATACTTTTCGATCTTCAATTTAGTGTCTTTCCAAATTGGATCATCTAATACCTTATCGATGCGACTAACATAACCAAGACAATAATTAAATACTACCAAAGTCTCTAGGTTAATCTCACTTGCGTAAAATCTTTTTAGTAAGAAGGGATGTTTACCTTTCTCTGCTGCAAATAACTTGTCAAAGTTTTCTTCATATGGATAACCGATGTCATCCAAGAGAATATTTACATCCTGCTTAAATTTATAAGTAAATGATTCTTGAAGTGACTTCCACTGCTGATATATATCCAGACTAAAGTTTCTTAAGTAACCTTTACCGTCACATACAAAGTTGGCAACAAAATAATCCAGCATGTCTGCATCGGAAAACTTTGTTGCCAACTTCTTGAAAAAATATCTGTCGTTTCTCTGCTCAAATGACTTCTCGCTTGCACGAGACTTGCCACGATACTTCACATAATCATAATCTGGTTTGGTGAAGTGATTTTTCAATGCGAGATACATCTTATACACTTCAAATCCTGTCACAGTGGCAGCACTCCCTTTGATGTTTGTTTAATGTAGTTAAGTCGTTGTGCTTCATGCCGAAGTCTTTCTTTCAGTGGTTTGGACAGCAACTTAGGCACTGTCTCGATCTCGATCTCATTTTCTTGGCAGTAAGTTACGACTGCTTCGATGTAAGAGATCAATCCCCCACTCGTTTTAACAAGTTTTTCGATCTCCATAGAAAACTTCGACGGAGTGAGAAACTTTTCGTCAGTTTCCTTTGGCATTTGCAAACTCTTCGATGTAGGTTTTAAGTAACTGTAAATAGTCATCAAGATTGTACTTCTCAAACACTTGAATAGACCCGTCTTCAACCGCGATAAGTGTGACAATTTTCTTTACCTCAATTCCTGTCCTTTCTAGAAACATCGCTGCATATGCAGTCTCTTGCACAAAATAGTGCTCGATGTAATCTTCTTTCTTTTCCTTAGTTGAGGTTTTAAAATCGATTACTGCCAATTCGCCATCGAATTCAGCAATACAGTCAACCCTACCAGCTAGTCCAAGATAATGTGAGTAAAGAAAACCCTCCAAACAATGAATGTTGTTAATCCGATTGAGCGTAGCCTTTGCGGACTGAAACATTCTAACAGACAATGGATTGTTTGCCAAGTACCCTTTTAGATCTAGATTATCTTTGAAATAGTCTTCAGTAATACTGTGAAATGCTGTGCCTCGTTGTGTAGCACGGGCAGTGATGCGATTAGCCTCTGTTTCACCAATTTTTCTTCGCCATTCTGCGAAGAAGGCAGCGTTTTTAAACGATGTGATTGAGGTAACACTCGGGTAGTATTTATCTGCTCCAGGGATGGGGTAAAATCTCACCCCATCTTCACTCACAGGTTCGACATCGGGAGTATCGATGTCAACATGGACAAAATTAAATGGCATTAGAATCCGAGATTATATTTGCTGATAAGGTAGGATTTAACGAGACCAGATCTAACGATATCATCAATACCAAATTCAATACATGAAAACTCTTCCATGTTTTGCAGAATTTTAATGAAGTCTGAGATACCAGATCTTTCATGATCTCTAGTAAGGTCAGACTGTGTGATGTCACCACACAACATGATCTTAGAGTCTTCACCGATACGGGTGATCATAGAATCTAACTCATGGAAGTTTAGATTACTGAATTCATCTACAATAACAATGGCATTATCAAGAGTAACACCCCTAATAAAACTTGTAGACCAGAAACTAATAGTTTCCTGCGCTCGGAGGTTGTCATATAGCATTTCAAATGAGTTGTCATCTGGCATACTAAACATGTATCTCACCATATTTTTGTATGGGATTTGATACAGTGCAGACTTATCTTCATGGTCTCCAGGTAGGAAACCAATCTCTCTTGTAGGCACAAGTGACCTTACGATATAAATTTTATCATAAGGTGTGGCATCGTCAAGCACCTCTCTAAGTGCCATGTAGAGAGTAATGAAAGTTTTACCAGTGCCTGCTGCACCATGAAGTAAAAGATTTTTTCCAAGATCATACTGCTCAAAAGCAACAGTCTGATTCTCAGTCAACGGTTTGATAGGCACCATGTAGGAGCTATCAATAGGTTTCTTTCTTTTCATCTGCTTCGAACTCATACCAGGACGGACAGGGTTTGCACTACTGGTGTTACGCTTTCTTGCTCTAGCCATATCAAGTAAATCGACTCAAATTTGCACGGGGGTGATGACTCTGCACTTTGGACATCACTTCTTTGAAACCATCAGACTGTTTGGGTTTACCATAGATGGTGCCTGTTGGCGAGGCTGCCTCCCAGTCCTTATCCCAATCAGGATTATCCTCCTTCCACTGACAGTATTCTGCCATTGACATTCGGAATTCTTTTTTTTCTCCTGTCTTGAGATTTTTTACATTGTATGTAGGCATTTAACAGTCCTCCTCTTTTTTGAATTGTTTACGACACTTCTTGAGTTCCTTCATCTCATCTTTGATCATCTGATAGGCATCCTCAGGAGAGATTTTCCTACCCATTTCCATAGCACATGCCATCTCAACTCTTGTGCCGAAATGTTTTAGTGCTTCTTCAAAGCAATTTAATTCTTCATACATTAATCAATCCTCAGAGAAGGTTGTAGGCAGTTGCACTCGTCTAAATGCTCAGGGCATCCACAATCTCCTTCAGGGCACCACCCAAGCGCCTCAGAGATCGTTGGAAACTGGCAGACGAAATGCTGCTTGGCAAGCAGTGCAATGTCTTGGTGCTCTTTCTGGGTGCCATTGGCAGAACGCAATTCAATATAATGGATCCAATTTCTTAGATTGCCCGTCATGTATAATTTTGTCCCTACGCATAAAGGAAGCACATTTCTTGCACATTCCTTTGCAATCCCAGAGTCAAGCATATCTTGATAGAGTTTCATCGACTCTTGGAAATGATGCTGCATCAAGATCTGGAATTTCTGATTCAGGAAAGGATCAACATCATCAATAGAATTCTGTCGATTCTTTGTATCCTGACGACGCAATTCAGGTAGTGGGATAGTGTCACCTAGCAGAGAGGAATCTGCATAGCGTTGAGAGAACTCTTGAAATGTAAATGATCTATGACGCAGCACTTGAGCTGCGATTGCCCTGGTTGTAGAAAGCTCCAAGGTCATATGTGCTTGCTCAAACACAGACCAGTGTCCATGCTTAATACAATACTTGAGCAGTCCTGCAACCTTAGGATTCTCCTGATTTGCAGGATTGCTTACACGAGCAATATATCCAATTGTCTTCTCTGCATCAGGAGTGACAGAGATCAAACATACTTTTGTCATTTACCAATTAGCATTCTAGAAATAATAATTAAACCAATAGATTTAAAGTAACCTATGGCAGGCAGTCCAAAGATTACAGGCATCAACCAATTCCATAGTAACATGAAAACCAAAGGAATGCAAAGCAGTCCTGTAATCATTCCAAGTTTTTCTGCCCTAGTGCGAGGACGGGAGACTTCTTCTTCGATGTCTTCCTCCACCTCGTCTTTAAATTTATTAAAATAGATGGTCATTTCTTTTTCTTTTTAGGAGCATTAGGATCGATCCAGAGTTTAGGGTTTGCTCTACCTTCAGTCTGTGTCATAGTCACAAAGTCGTGACCATATAGATCCCAATAATAATCAAAGATGTCCACCTTCTTTGCAGCAGAAACAATATCAAATTTTGTCATGCCATCTTGTAGATATTCTACAAGATAAGCAGTGTAAGGAAGTGATCGATCCGTCGCAACGGAAGGATCACATTCCTTATGAATGAATTTCAACCTCTACCTCCCCATTGGATTTGTGGAAATGCTTCAGAGACTACTGTTTTAGTAATCCGTTTGTATTTCTCGCCCAGTCTACCATCCTTTACCAGACAAAGCAACTCTGCTTCTTCTGCGGACAATCCTTCCAACAGTTGCACAAACATTGACTCCCTTTTGAGACTAGGAAGTTTGTCAGCACCACCTTTGAAGAAACGGTAGAGACCTTTATATTCAGACTCCAGTCTAGTATGCTCCGTGCCAACTGGAGCATCGTTAGGGGTGTATGGCACATCACCTTCAGGCAGCACTGAGATAAGACTATCATCAAAATTAATGATAAGAATCTGTCTCAGTGCTGTGCTGTTGTGATCGCGAAGAAGTTTTACCTTCTCGCTTTTGGTCTTTGCGTTAGAAACTTTTCTAAGCACTTCAGAAAGCAGCAATCTTTTAGTGCTGTTTTGTAATCCTGCGGGCATAATAAACTCCTTTAATCATCATCTTCTTCATCCTCCCAGAATTCTACATCATTTCTAATGTAAAGGAGATCGTCTGATATAAGCATACCATCTTCTCCTATCATTTCTGGGTGTGTAATTGACTTAGCGAAGGCAGCGTTTTCGATATAGTCTTCAACGTATCCTTTTGCTAACCATGAAACTGTAATGCCTAAAATAAAGGCACCGACAGTTACTAAAACTACCAATGCAACTAACATGGTCTCCTCCTTATCTATTTACAATGATATGGAAACCTACCTCCTTCGCTAACTAAGATTATTTATAGGAGGTTTTGCTCCCTCAAATACTGGACAGTCTCAACGCAACCGCCGAGATTTTTTCCGCCCTCTACAACTTGGGGAAATGTAGCACCTTCACCAAACTGAGAATAAAATCCAGTCCGATCAAAGTCTCGACCAAGTTTATATTCTACAAATTTAAAATCGTAGTGCTGCATTACTGTAACAATCTTCTGACAGTATGGGCAACCGTCTCTGGAATAAATGGTGTAATTCATAAATGCTCCAAATAAAAAAGGGACACCGCAGTGTCCCCAGATTGTGTTTTATTTAGACCGTATCAGAAGGAATACTTCAGACCCAGCTTAGCACCGTAGCCACGGTCAAGATCCTCATCGCCACTACCGACGAAGGAGACTTCGCCATATGCACCCAGTGCATCAGTCACAGCGAAACCAAGACCTGCCTTACCAGAGGGGACAGCATCAGCGTCACCACCGTCAGGAGTCAGCACAGTAGCGCCGCCCTGGACATAGTAAGAACCGCGCTCACCCAGTGCGCCTTCATAGCCCAGGTGAAGGTCTGTCGCCGCTCCGTTATACTCCGAGCCAGTCCAACCAGCATTGGTTTCCACGTTAACATACGGACCTGCAACAGCAGCGCCAGCAGAGACAGACAGAGCAGCAGTTGCTGCGAATACAGATTTGATCATTTGTTAATACCTTTGTTTACTTGCGGAATGGTTACCCGCAGATGAATAGGGACCCGACTTGTCCCGTTTACCCAAACATTATAGCACTTCTTTTACTGCAGGTCAAGTGTGACAGAATGTAAAGGTGCCTTTATTTATACGTCTTACAAACCCACCCTGAAGTGAAGATATTACTACACGTTACCGAAAGGTTTTAATTTTTTAAACCTTCTTCTTGCTTCTTCTTCATTGATTTCACCAGACTCCAATGCATCTAAAATTGCTTGAGTCTGCTTTTGGTATATGCGATAAGAGTCTCGTCGATCTCTTCCTGGTTTAGAAAAACTTTGATCAATCATCGATTGCAACGTAAGAATAAAGAATAGCTTGGCGTGTATGCCATATTAAGTTAGTATTGGTAGCTGTGTCAAGTAGATCTGCTGATGTCCTAATAATATTAACAACGTTAGATATTTCTAGAGTTGCATTGCAGTCACTGCCATCATTATCACGGAAACATAACTTTGTGCCATTGTTTTGCACCGACAATCCACCGTAACCACTACCTCTGACAATCTGTGCTTGGTATCTACCAGGACCCTCAAGTCTTACAGTCTTACTAGCACTTCCAGATACAGCATTACCCTTAGTGAAAGATGCTCCAGCAATAGCCCAGGTGCCTAAGGCATATCCAAAACTAGGTGAATCATCCCAATCAAAATCAAGATCAACATCGACAGTGCCAACACCCTCTACAATAATCGATCCATCACCTTTACTAATCTGATCAATACGAAGTTTAAATGGTCCACCACTTATATCCTTGCCAGAAATATCAGGGAAAGAAAGTTTGTCTCCCTTTTGATATCCAGTGCCAGCATTATCAATAGAAACAATCTTATAACTGGTGTTGTTTGGATTTCCACCTGCACCTAATAGTGCATCAAATCTAACAGTAAGAAGCATACCAGATCCACTACCACCTGTAGGTGATACCTGTGCCTGCACGAAATCATTTTCATTACTCCACAATTCTGCTCTACCACCATAACTAGTCTTCGCAGATTCTCCAACTGCTTTGCTGAAATATCCAGGACGACGATTGCCAGGTAAGTCATAATCTTCATACAAAGAAAATGCAATCAGTTGTCCTGCCTCACCATCAAAATATACACTGACATTCGATGGGTTTTTAGTCATTTTCCAAGCACCACCTGCTGGATTAGAGTCCCATCTATCTTCATTAGGTTGACCAGATTGATTTGTAACCGTCATTGTTAACTGGTGAGACCCAGCAGTAAAATTAAAACTACCAGTTGAAGAAGATGTAAACCCTGAATGAGTTATGATGTTAGTCCCATCCCAATCTATTGTCATAGTATTGTCAGAAGCATACTCAATATCATAACTACCAGAAACAGGAATATCGATTCGGTAAGTAAGAGATTGGGGATCCCCAGCATAGGTCTCAAAGTTAGATGAGAATACAGCATACTCATCCATGAAATCACCCCAAGCATTATGAGGACCAGACTTAACCCAGTCCAAAACTTCAGTATCTTTGCACGGTGATCCACGACAGATTCTCATATACCATCCACCAGGATTACGAGTCCAACTCTGTGCCCATTTATTTTTATCTGTGCCCTCTCTACCTACAGGATTATCACCCTCACAATTAGGATAATATGTTCTGACTACATTAGGTGCATTGATCTCACCACTAGAAATATAACCATCATATATGCCTTGCTTTGTTGCTGCCCATGCAGTTGGATTTAATACGGTGTCGGATCTAGATCCACCCTGAGCAACATAATAATTACAATGTGCTGTGTGACCATCCATGTCTGGTGCTCTACCCCTAAGACCATACTGTCCCGAGATAGTTTCCGTGCGACCAAATCTACCCGTGATATATTCCTCAGCAACTGCTTTACCAATAGCAGTAAAGTATCTGGCAGGATTTGTATAATTTAAAAATCCATATATGCCATAAGTATCAGTGTATTCATCATTTGGATCATCAAGATCTATTGTGCCACCATACATACTGCCACTTACAGTGCTATTAATTCTAATGGCACTTACAATTATGTTTGCTGGTATATTATTTGCTACCATGTGTGGAGTCTGAAAACTCCACCAGATATAATCACCTGCCTTATATCCAGATCCTTCATTTACAATGGAATTGACTCTAAACCTATTGTTAGTAGGATTACCTGCTTTTCCAGGCCAAGCCTCAATAGTAATATTCAACCGCATTCCTACGCCAGCACCATTTGTTAGAATGTCAAAGGTGTCAGTGTAAGTATCACTTAAAGATCCCCAGAATTGTTTCTGACCACCCTCTACATTATAAAACCACTGCGATGGCATTGATCCATCTGCTTTTTGGAAGTCTGGACCACTACCATAGTTACCATGACCAGACCAGTTGTAAGGAGTGATAATACCATCTGTGCCAACAAAGTCATGACTGAATCTTCGGACAACAGAGTTACTTACGAAGAGTCCATCTAATGTCCTAGGTTGTCTACTAGGATTAGAGTTGGTGCAAACAACAATAATTTTATGTGTGCCTGCTGTTACTGTCCTCTCAACAATGTATGGTGTTGAAAGATCTCCTGCTCTAAAAATACCACCAGCAACATCCAACAGTGGCACTTCCTCTTCATCGAAGAAAACTTTTGCAACGTCATCAACACCAAACTCAAAGAAGTAAGTATCGGTCGTTGGAAACTGGACCAAATATGTAACCGTTTGAGTGAGACATGGCAATGTACAGACCATAGGATTGACCCATACCGCATATCGATTTGCAATATCAGACCAATAACCAAGAGAACTTGGAGCAAGATCTGATGTTACTTCTTCGATAAAGAATTCTGCATTGCAATCATTACCATCACTATCTTTCAAACAAAGTTTGTTTCCATTGTCAATAACTTTGATTGGTTGATTGTTGGAATTTAAATCTGTAAATGTAATTGGATACTGCACATTAGCACTGATGGCAACTCTGTGCGATTCAGATCCTCTCTCTGCTTGCTCAAAAGATGCAGCACCACCCCAACCAACAGCAGCAATACCAATAGCATCACCACCATTAGGATTGTTTACCGTAATAGTATTAACACCTTTCTTTACTTTGTGAATTGTTAAGGTGGCATTACAATCATTACCATCATCATCTCTGAAGCAGAGCACCTGTTTAGTGTTACCATCATCATCAGCTTCAACACTAAATCCACCAGAATTTCCAGTGATAGTTGCATTGTAAACATTACCAGCAACAACATTCATTGTCTGTGTGTCATTACCATCAGGAATACCTGTGGTCTGTGTGAATGTAACACCATTTGCAGACCATGTGCCTAAAGCAACACCATGAGTATTGGGATTATCATCCCATTCAAACTTAAGTGTCACCTCAGCATCACCGTTACCATCAACAACCAGATCGCCAGCAGAATTAAAGTAAACTTCAATATCTTCACGCTGAAACTCAGGTCCTGCTACAATGTTTTGTTGTAGTTTAACTGCAACGCCAGATGTCCGATACTGATTAGGAATGTTTACTGCAAGCAAAGACCAGTTATCAAAATTATCATCATACTCTCTATTACTAGCACCAGGATTATCCGCTCTCCAATCTTGTCTAGAAGGAAGTAAAACTTCTTCACTATTGTCAGGCCAAATAACTCTCAGACCCTCTCCACTATTATTAATTCTTTCACCACCATTTCTATCATTACCAGAAATAGCATGGACGAATAACGTCCTAGATCCAGTAAGATCTGCAGTAAAGTCAACCCTTCTGGTTGTTTGCATTGTGCTGAATGGACTTGTAGTCGGTGTGCCAAAAGCAAAGTATTGATTTGCAGAAGTATTACCCTCAGGTGGAGCAAACTGTCCAATCTCACCAACACCATTACCATAGTAAAGAAGTGCCACACCTGTCATCGTTGCACCAGGCAAAGAAGCAGCATCGTAAATATTACTTTGTGTCCATGTTGTAGGACTAGTTGCTGTATCAACGTCCTGCAAATTTAAAGTAATCTGACCCAAAGCAGTAGAGTTGTTAGTAGGATCATCATCCCACTTAAGCGTCAACACAACAGTGCCAGTGTCAGATTGATCTCCACGGACAACTAACTTTGTGCCATCATCAGAAAATTGCACATCTAGAGTTGGGACTTCTTGCTCTCCAGAATATGCAGCATAAGTTACTGGAGTAGATCTCTCTCTAGGATACAGTTTTGTTGTGCTTCCATCTTCATTAACCCTAGTGATGGGAGCAATATTAATATCATTTCTAAATGGATTACATGAAGTTGGATTGATTGGAGGGACAAAGAAATCATCCTTCAATCCCCATTCCTTATTGCCATATCCTGGCCAATCAAAACACTCGCCATCAATCTGGAAAGAGCATGGTGGCATCGGAAAATTAATAGGCTCCGATCCAGGATCCCAGATAGGTCTGCAATTATAAAGCGCACCTGTCTCGGGATCCTTCTTACATGTAATCTTCTTTAGGGGATAAATTGGATTATCCCCATCGAAGGGACCAAAAATATCTTCATCATCATCATCGTCAGGTGGAGGAGGAAGACGCAAAGCGCCACCGCCATCGCCTGGATCAAAGACGACCAGAGCATCACATATGGGACCGAAATTACCTTCAGGTCTATAATACTGATTTGGATGACTCATCGAAGATTATTTTTTAATTATTTAGATACCCATTTTCACGCAACCACTGACCAGTCAGTGGAGTTGGAGGATAAACTTCCCACATATTACCAGCAGCACATGCATTGAGAGCCTTCTGAGTCATCGCTTCTGTGCGACCTGCCCACTGTGCTTCTGCTTCCCAAGGGACAGCGTTGGAGGGATAGGTGCGCTCTGCTAGCACACGCCAGATCATAGGGACTTCATCTTCAGGTTTGATGATAGCAATCATGCTGTTGTCAATGGTGCCTGCCATGCAGTCTTGTGCAGCGTGCCATCCTTCATGACGCATCAGTGTCATCAACACATTAGGACGATCCATATATCTCCTGTTGAGATAAACGTTGTTACTAACAGTGTGATATACACCACGGTGCATTGCTGGGAAATACTTTTCATCAGCAAGGAATACTTTGATTCCAATTTGATTCATTGTCATCAGCATAGTATTAAACTCTGCTGCCACTGGTGTAAATTCTTCAGTGTTAGGATATTGACTGGAGATATCCAAAAGAGAATATACTTCTTCAACATCGTCTGTACACTCACGCAATAGCATACATCCCATTGCGTCCATAGTGTTATAACCTTTGGTGATTTTGTCTTCACCTGCCTCTACGGGGACTGTCATCCCTTGTGCCGCTCCAAGGAGGAGACCAGCAAGGATATACTTAAACATAAAAAAGAGGGTCGTTTGACCCCCTCATTATATCACAGAGCATTGCCTCTTGGCAAGACTTCTTCAGGAAATACAAAGTTTTCATGTGGTTGATCAACTGGTGCCAACCAAGCACGTAGACCTTCATTCAAGAGAATGTTTTTCGTATAGAACGTTTCAAACTC
>CEWA01015061.1_pt1 | contig 16390 bp, 19 predicted proteins | sample 530361 | NCBI WGS metagenome assembly CEWA01 (sample SAMEA2620000, study PRJEB7988) | marine metagenome | biome: marine biome (ENVO:00000447); feature: surface water layer (ENVO:00002042); material: "saline water (ENVO:00002010), including plankton (ENVO:xxxxxxxx)" | depth 5 m
CCTGTCCAGGGAATAAGAATGAAAAAGCCATTAAATCCTATTGCTGAGTATCTTCTTCAGGCTCTTTAGACTTTTTCTTCAGGTCTTTGACTAATCTCCCTTTGTAAAAGCCGTCTGCAGACATGTTATGTCTAAGGTGTCTTTCACCTGAAACAGGATCAGTAGCCAATGAATTAGAGGTTAGAGCGTCATGAGATCGTCTCATTCCAATTCTGCTTCTTGTTTTTTTACTTTTTTGTACAGCCATGAAGCATGCATTTTAAATCTTTTAATACTTCTTGTGAAGCATAATAATCAATTGAAATAATTTGTTAGAATTAAAGCATGTTAATAACAACTTCAGAAAATATCCCTGGAAAAAATATTGTCAGCACAATTGGCTATGTCAAAGGCAGTTCTGCAAGAGCAAGACACGCTGTAGCTGATATCTTTGCAGGCCTTAAAAATATTGTTGGAGGAGAAGTAGAAGAGTATTCAAGACTTCTTCAACAAACTCGAGATCAAGCTGTAGAAAGAATGATCGCAGATGCAGAAAAAAAGGGAGCTAACGCAATAATATGTTTTAGAATTCAAAGCAGTACTATTGCACAAGGCGCTTCAGAAGTGGTTGCTTATGGCACTGCAGTAATTTTTGAAGATTAACTTAATATGTATCTTCTTCCTCGAGCGGATTAGGGCCGAATCTGTTGTCTTCATAGCCACCCTTTCTTAAGAAAGCTAAACAATAAAGGATTGTGATCAAGTTTCCAGCTGCACCCAGCCTGACTGCTGCAGGCTCAACAGAAGGAAAAATTGCAAACCATATACTCATAACACTAACTATAAAGTATGGCACAGCCCAATAATAGCTGGCATCAAGGTCTTGTAATCTTCTGATAGTTACAGCAAGTGCGGGCAAAAAGAATATTAAAGACAATGCTACAGATGATATTCGTGTTCCTAGTCCAAAGCTACTATCCAGAATGAATTCGGTTGCTTGGTTTTCACTTAATGTTGCTACATATTCCCAATCTACACTACCGAAAGTTGTAAATGCCACTAAAGCACTAACTACTATTGAAATAATTACTGTAAATAACAGAAAATACCACCATTCTGCCCTGCAAGATCTACCTTTAAAAGTAGAATAATTATCTATTAATGCTGACTTTACTGCTTGACTAAAATTCATTTTTTTCCTTATTTTTCTCCCTTTAAATATACATCATATCTTACTGATGAACCCTTAAATGATATAGCAGAGCAATCTTTTATACTAGGTGCTGCTCTTAATTCTTTCTTAATAACTAATCTTTTAAAACTAGATTCATAAAATTCAACAGAAGGATCATCATGTTCTTCAAGATAATTATCTAGAAATTCCATTTGTTTTGTTCTTTTCAATTTTTTCTTCGAGTTAAACATTGGATCAACGTAAATAACATCGAAGTTTTCTGCGGATGATAAAAAAGCACGGCTATCGTTATTTACAACTGATATGTTGTTTCTAGCATCATTGAAATATGGCAAATTAGGTAAATTGTTTAATGCCTCCTCGATCAAAACACATAACCCTGTATTCTTCTCTAAAACAGTAATTTTTTGTCCAAGCAATGCAAGAATAAAGGCATCATGCCCTAGACCTCCTGTAGTGTCTAAGATATGCTTTTGTGCTGTTGATTGCCAACCAATTGCTTTTTTTAAAAGACTTTCACCCTGATATTGCGAGATCCTCGTACTAAATTTACCTTCTATAAACGAATTTTCTAATTTGTTTTTGCCATAATGCAGAATTGGCTGATCATCAATAGATATATATGTTTCTGCAGATTCAGAGTTTATTAATGGAACATTATACTTTTCTGATAGCTCTTTAGCTCTTTTTTTGGAGCTAAGATTTAATACTTTTATTCCTTCTATATCAGGCACAGCAATATTATTCCTAAAACCAATCTATAAACAATAAATGGCATATAACCAAGCTTCTTTACGAGACCAAGAAATAAAGATATTGATAAATAAGATACTGTAAATGTCGTTAAAAATGCTATAAAAGTTGTTAAAATGTTAATATCTTCTTCTAAAGTGTCAAATTCTAAAAAGCTAAAAACAAGAGCTCCAAGTATGGTTGGGATTGATAGCATTAGAGAGTATTTTGCAGCCTCAGACTTTCTATAACCCAAGATTAGTGAACCTGTAATGGCAGTTCCAGACCTAGATGCACCTGATATCAAGCTAAATGTTTGGAATAGACCGATTACCATTGCATGTTTTGCTGTCATGTCTGAGTTTAAGTACTTTTGTTGGCTAGTTTTTTCAGATATATAAAGCAATAAAGCAAAAAAGATGTTTGCATAGGCTATTGATGTTAAAGACCACCTATAATCGCCTATACCTTCAACAAATAACGCTATCAAAACAATTGGTAAGGTGCTAATGACCAAAAACATGAATGTTTTAGAGACATAGAAGCTTAATCTTAAAAATTCATCCCTAAAATAAATAAGAACAGCCATCAAGGTTGCAAAATGCACTGTTATATCAAAAATAATGCCTTGATCAGGCCAACCAAGAAGTTTGTTTGGCAATAATAAATGAGCAGAGCTTGAAATAGGTAAAAACTCTGTAACTGCCTGCAGAATGCTTAGAATTATAGTTTGGAACACACTTAAATCATTCATCTGCTTTTATGATAGCTAAGCTCTTTTATGTAATTTGGATAATTTGTTGGTAAATGTTTGTTATTCTCGCTTAAAAGCATCTTTAGAATATTGATAGCAATATGATTAGCTTCAACTTCAACGATGCCTTTTAGAGGGAGTTGATCAGATTTAACGCCTATATAATCTGCATCAGGAAGTTTATCTATATTGTCGCAATAAAAATCTTGATTGTTATGTCTGTAAAAAAAATCATTCTTATTCCCTTTAATAACGGCAACTTTGTTTGTTTGCTCAAAATTCATGGCGCAAAGATTTGAATAGGCATAAAAATCCCTCTCTAAAATCAGTTGAAGCGTTTGTAAGAATGTGTAGGCTAATCTTGCACCCGTATAAGATCCAGGACCTGCGGCATAGGCCATTTTTTCAAGATTTTTAAATTCAAAACCTGTGACAGATTGTTTAATTGTTTCAATTTTCTCATCCCAATTGTTTCTCTTTACAATTGACTCTTCATCAAAACAGAAGTCATATGTTTTTCCATCATATTGAAGTGCGATGTAATGTTGATTGGAAGTAAGATCTAAAACTATAGCGTTCAATTTGAGATACTTTGGCGAATAGACTCTGTAACCTCGTCCAATGGTCTAGAGGCATCTATTTCGATAAACTTTAAATTTTTGTTTCGGTAGAAATCTAACAGGGGTTCGGTTTCACGATAATATACATCCAATCTTTTCTTAATCACTTCAGGTGCGTCGTCTTCCCTCTGTATCAATGCTTCTCCAGTAACATCATCAAGTCCTTCTTTCTCAGGAGGGTTATAGATAATATGATAGGATCTACCAGATTCAGGATGAACTCTTCTTCCTGACATGCGCTTTACAATTTCCTCTTCAGATATACTTAAAAATAGGACAAGATCTATTGCTACACCTGCAGCATCAAGTGCTTTGCCTTGATCAAGGTTTCTGGGAAAACCATCTAATAAAAAACCTTTATCACAGTCACTTTCACTAATTCTTTGTACGAGCATTTCAACGATTATTTCGTTAGGGACCAGAGTTCCAGATGATAGGAAAGTTTGAACTTTTTCTGCAAGCTCGCCTTCCGATCTACTAACTTCTCTCATCATTGCCCCAGTTGATATGTTTGCAACATCAAAATCTCTTTGAATAATTTCTGCTTGTGTGCCCTTTCCAGCACCAGGCATGCCTAAAAGTATTAAATTCATTTTTCTAAAACTACAAAAGACAAAGTATAACTATCAGTATTGGTTATTGATAGGTGGTGTTTAATTGCATCAAGCTTTGTACTAGTTAATGATGGCTTACCGAGTTTATCTTTTACAACTGATATGTCTGGTGGGTATATACCTCTAAATCCAGTTCCTAGCGCCTTTACAAGCGCTTCTTTAGCGGCAAAGGATGAACTCAGGTAATTAATCTTTCCTTGCTTACTTAATCTATTAACTTCTTTTTTTTCAACTGGGGAAAGAATTTTATCGATGAATCTTTCGTTGTATTTTTCATACAAACTTTGAATTCGATCTTTCTTAATTAGATCAGTGCCCACACCTAAAATCATTTAAAAAATACTCTGCTTTTTATGTTAAGTTCCTCAAAATAATACTCAATAGTCTTTCTATTTATTTCTTTAGATGCCATTAAAGCATCTTTTGAGAAACTTCTATCTGAAATTTCTTTCAATATTTTACCATCAAAACCATTTGCGCTTTTTGCAAAGCCTGATTGTGGTGAGTATTTATACATTTGCCCAGATTTTAGCTCTGCATTATTGTCATATTCAGTAAGAAAATTAATTTCATAACCCAAAATGCCTAGTAAATCTAACTCAAAATTTCTTAGGATAGTTTCTACAGATTGTTCTTTTTTAAGAGCAGAAATACAATTTTTATAAATACCAAATAAATCAACTGACTCCTCTGATTGAGTTATAAGAAAATTTATTAATTCATTCACATAAAAAGCAGAGTAAAGATTTTCACTGCCACAAAAATCTTCAAAAACCTCACACGGTTCAGCAAGATAGAGTGTTTTTAAATCTGATCTTCCTCTGAAATCAATATTTAGACATTGAAATGGTTCAAGGTTACCAGATAGTCTGGAATTTTTTCTTTTAGCCCCTTTTGCAACTGCATTTATTTTGCCATTCCTCTCACTCAAAAAAGTTACAATCAGGCTCGTTTCTTTATAGGCTCTTGAGTGTATAACAAAAGCTTTTTGAAAATTTTCTTCCATTAACTTTTAATACCAAAACTTTCTAAACTTATTGGATTGTTAACCCAATTTTTTTGAACTTTGCACCATAATTTTAGAACGATCTTTTTGTCGAATTTTTTTTCTAAATCTTCTCTAGCTGTAATACCAATTGATTTAATTTTTTCGCCATTTTTGCCTATAACAATACTTTTTTGGCTTTGTTTTGCCACATATATATTTGCACTAATTTCAATTAAATCCTCTTTTTCTTGAAAAGCTTCAATTACAACTGCTGTTTCATAAGGCAACTCATCACCTAATAGTCGTATCACTTTCTCTCTGATTGTTTCACTAATCTCAAAATCTTTGCTTTGAAAATTAATTTCTTCAGGGTAAAAAAATTCATTTTCCGGAAGTGCTTTCTCAATTTCCATTTGCACTAAATCAATCCCCTCATTACTTTTAGCTGAAATTGGTACAATGGCAAAAAAATCATCCGTATTAAAATTTTCATCAACGAAAGTAAAAAGATTTTTTTTGTTTTTGACGAGATCGATCTTGTTTATGACAAGAATTTTTTTAGCATCAGACTTTTTTACTAAATCTAATGTTTCTTTATCAATATCATCAAATTTAGTGCCAGAAACCATGAAAATTATTACATCAACATCATGTATTACTTCTGTTGGTTTTTTTCTTAAAACCTTATTTATAGTCTTTTCACTTTTTTTATGAATTCCCGGTGTATCAATAAAAATTATCTGTGTTTTTTCAAGTGTCTTGATAGCGTATATATTTGATCTTGTTGTCTGAGATTTATCTGCAGTAATAGAAACTTTTTTATCAAGGAACTTATTTAAAAATGTTGATTTTCCAACATTGGTTTTACCAATAATTGTTGTATAACCACACCTTGTCAATTTATTTTTCCAACCCTGTCTGTAGATGGCCACTCGCCTGGCTTCCAGGACATCCAAATATATTCTGCTCTGCCCCAAATAACATCCTCACTAATATAACCCCATGATCTACTGTCATTTGAGTTATCTCTATTATCACCACTGACAAAATACATCCCTTCAGGTATTATCCAGCTTCCGCTTTGTCCACCCCTATCCATATGTCTGATGGTATATTTTTTCCCTGCGTTTGACTCTATTAGAAGCTTAGCAAAATCATCTTTTAAGAAATCCTCTTGGGGCAAAATTTCACCATTGACGTAATATTTTTTATTAACATACGTTACAACATCACCCCCTTTTGCAATTACCCTCTTTACAAATGGCACTGTTGGCTTATGTGGCGGGAAAAATACAACAATCTCACCAATTTCTGGGCCTTTTGAAAATAATTTATCACGGCCAGTGAAAGGTATTTCAAGACCATATGCATTCCTGTTTACTAAGACAAAATCTCCAACTTCTAAATTTGGTCTCATTGACTCTGATGGTATTTGCCAGGGCTCGTAGATGTAGCCCCTTATCAAAAAAACTAAAAAAATATTGATAAACCAGCCTCGGCTTTCTTTAATAATCTCATTATGGCCATTAACTAATGAAGCTATTAGAAGAACTACGGAGAATAATGAATAGAAAGCTAATAAATCTCCAATATTCCATTGTTTTACGAACAATATTCCAATCACCAATATCGATACTAATAGTCCTGCTCTTTGCAACCATCTGTGTAAATTTTCATTAAAATTACCTGTTGCTTTCATCCAGTACCAGTGGACTGCTATTAAACAAATAATCAAATTTAGAAATATAAAAATTGGCAGATTAGAAATAGGCTGGATTAATGTGAAGAATGTATTCATTTCTTATCAGTTGACAGAAAACTTAAAAAAGCTTCTTGTGGGAGGGCCACTTTTCCTATTTGTTTCATTTTCTTCTTTCCTGCTTTTTGTTTCTCAAGCAATTTTTTCTTCCTTGTAACATCGCCTCCATATAGTTTAGCAGTTACGTTCTTTCTGAAAGCTTTCACGCTCTCTCGAGCAATAATCTTGCTACCCAACATAATCTGTATTGGTATTTCAAACATTTGTCTAGGTATTACTTCTCTAAGCCTTTTAGCAATATCTCTACCTTTTCTAGCTGCTTCTGATCTATGCATGATTGAAGATAGAGAATCAACAACCAATCCATTTATTGCAACGTCTACTTTTACTAATTCTGCTGACTGATATCGATCAAAAACAAAATCCACCGATGCATATCCTTGACTCTTAGACTTCAGAATATCAAAGAAATCCATAACTATTTCAGATAGAGGCATTTCAAATATTATTGATACTTGCCCCCCAAGATATTGCAAATCTTTCTGAACTCCCCTTTTAGACATAGCCAACTCTATTACATCACCTACATATTTATTTGGGCAAAGAATAGTCGAACGTATTATTGGCTCTCTTATTTCTTGTATTTCATTAACAGTAGGAAGTTCAGCTGGAGAACTTATAGTTGATTCTTGACCGTTTGTTCTAAGAATTTCATAAGCAACACTAGGTGCCGTGGTTATTAAATCAAGATCGTATTCTCTTTCGAGTCTTTCTTTTACAACTTCCATATGAAGCGTTCCTAAAAAGCCACACCTAAAGCCGCTACCTAAGATTTCCGAATTTTCCGGCTCAAATACTAAAGATGCGTCATTAAGATTTAACTTTTGCAATGCTTCTCTAAAGGCTTGGTAATCATTTGAATCGATTGGAAAAAAAGAGGCAAATACTTGAGGTTTTACTTCTTCAAATCCATCAAGTTCAGGTGTATTAGGATGTTTTGAAGAAATTAAAGTATCTCCGACTGGAACAGACTTAAGATCCTTTACGCTTGCTACTAAGTACCCTACTTCACCTTCTTTTAGTTCATTACATGGAACTTTTTTAGGAGTAAATTTTCCTATAGTGTCAGCAGTATATGTTTGCCCAGTAGATTTAACTATAAACTTTTCACCCTTTTTTAATGATCCACTAAAAATCCTTATTAGAGATATAACGCCCAGAAAATTGTCGTACCATGAGTCAATAATTAAAGCTTGCAGATTGTCTACTTTACTTTTCTTTGGTGCTGGTACCTTTCGAGCAATTTGTTGCATAAGCTCATTAAGATTCGTTCCATCTTTGGCACTAACAGACAAAGCTTCAGATGCATCAATACCTATAATTTCTTCAATCTCATTTTTAACCCTTTCTGGTTCAGCCTGAGGAAGATCTATTTTGTTGATTACTGGAATTACTTCCAATCCAAGATCAATGGCTTTGTAACATGTAGACAGCGTTTGTGCTTCGACACCTTGTGAACCATCAACAACTAAAAGTGCGCCCTCACATGCTGCTAATGATCTTGAAACTTCATAAGAAAAATCAACATGGCCAGGTGTATCGATTAGATTGAATTGGTACTCTTCGTCATCTATGTAATTGAGTGCAACTGATTGTGCTTTGATTGTAATACCCCTCTCACGCTCAAGCTCCAAAGTATCAAGCACCTGAGACTTCATCTCTCTTTTAGAGAGCCCTCCGCAAAATTCGATTATTCTGTCAGACAGCGTGGACTTCCCATGATCGATATGGGCAATAATTGAGAAATTTCTTATCTTATTCAACTGTTACTGCAACAAAAAAGTTGGAACCCTCTCTAGTTCCAAATATCGCTATTTTGTCACCTACAGCAAATGAATCAAGTGCATTTTTAAAATCAGCAACTTTTGAAATATCGTAAGTAGAGTTGCCAGATTTAATTTTATTAATAATATCGCCTTTAATTATCTGTCCAATGGCAGGAGATTTTGATGTTACTTGCACCACTCTAACTCCTATAACCTCATCACTATCTAAATTTTCTAATTCCAGGCCTAATGGAAAATTTGGTTCTTGTGGTATGTCATTAACAGGCTCAGGCCTATCCTGTGAAGGGAGCTCACCAACTTTTACGTATAAGTTTGAATACTCTCCATCTCTGAACAATTTAATTTTTAAATTAGTTTTTGGTTTAGTCATACCTACAGAATGTTGTAAGTCTTTGAAATAGATAACATCTTTTGAGCCAACTTTTACAATAACATCTCCTGGTTTAATACCACCTTTATCTGCGGCACCATCTTTAACTACAGCTCTAACTAATGCACCAACAGGTTTTTCCATACCAAGCGCTTCTGCCAAATCACTTGACACTTCACCACCTTGGACGCCAAGGTAGCCCCTAGAAAATTTTCCATTTTCTTTGAGTTGTTCGACTACTTCTAAAGCTATGTTAATTGGGATTGCAAATGCAAGACCCTCATTACCTCCAGACCTTGAAAAGATTTGTGAGTTAATACCTATGACTTCACCATCAGTGTTAAATAATGGACCTCCTGAATTACCTCTATTTACTGCAGCGTCTGTTTGAAGATATGGGACATAGTCTCCAATGCCTTGTCCTGAAGTGATGCCTCTACCAGTTGCACTTATGATTCCGAAAGTTACAGAAAAATCGTAGTTATATGGGGAGCCGATAGCTATCACTCCATCGCCTTGTTCAACTTTATCTGAATCTCCAATTGATACTGGGTCAAAATCATCTGAACTTATCTTTAATAATGCGAGATCACTCAATTCATCCATGCCTACTATTTCTGCTTTGAATTCTCTTCTATCAAGAAATTTAACAAGCACTTCATCAGCATCTTGGACTACATGAAAATTTGTTATTACATAACCATCTTTATCAACTACAAACCCTGATCCAGTGCTAATTGATTCTCTTTCTTGTCCCCTTGGGTCATTCATCTCAGGAATTGGTAGTCCAAATTCTCTGAACAGTTCCTCAGGAAAACCACCCAAAGATCTTCTTGAGTATTTAATTTTTCTAATAGACTGAATATTTACTACTGATTCAGATTGATCTTTTACCAGCTCTGAAAAATCAAATTCGTGTGCGTCTACACTGAATAAGGATATTAATATTACTGCTAAGAATTTTTTCATTATTTAGTTACTTTATTGGTTTAATAGAATTAAGGATTTTTTCTCCTGATTCAACATCTATATCACCAAATATAGCAATAGTACGTGGTTTTTCATCGTGAATAAGAGTTTTCTTTATGAGAATGAAATTTTCTTTTTTATAGACTCCATCAGGAAGGTTAAGTGTACTTGGGTTATCAATGAAAATTGAGAACTGCTTCTGATTTAGCCTATTAATGAATCTGTTTTTTAGAGCTCCATCAATATTGAAGCCTCTTGGTAACCATCCAGGTTGATATGCTACCGGCATAATATTCTTATTGAGATTTGGTGCATAGTGTCTAGAAGCAAATTGTAAAATTTCGTCCGTTTTAATATTCTCAAGAATTTTTTGAGCCTCAACTGATGCTATTGATTGTTGTAGTAGTAAGTTGGCACTGTTTTCTTTATTGCCACTGATAGCATTGTTTAAAATCGAGTAACTCAATAAAGCTCCGACAGAAAAGATAGTTAAGGGCATCACAAGTTTCTGATTAAATGCAGAAAATAAGCTTTGTAGTGACATATTTGCCAACTGCCTTTTAAATCCAATTGGTTTTAATTCTTTCGATGCTTCACTTATTTCAATCAGATTGAAATATACATCTTTGAGCTCAGGTTTAGTTATCATGTCTTGAACAAGACAATCAACTTCCTCAGTATTTAGTTCCCCGTCAATAAATGCAGATATTCTGCTGAAATCGTAGTCTGAAATATTACTCATAGTCTTTCTTTTAAGTTCTCCATTAAATATTGTCTTGCTCTAAAAATTCTTGATCTCACTGTGCCAACTGGTACCCCAGTAATAGTTGCAATCTCTTCATAATTTTTTGAATCCACCTCACACAAAATATACGCAGTTCTTTGTTCTTCTGGTAGCTCATCCAACAAGCTTTTCACTGATGCATAAAGCTCAGTATTCTCCATAGATTCAACAACATCATTTGGGGCAGCAAGAGTACTTTCAAAACTTTCGTCAATCTGAGTCTCTCTAGAAGAGTTGATTTTTGTAATTGCAAGGTTAAAGCCAATTCTATATAGCCATGTATAAAAGTTGGAATTACCTTTAAATGTTCCAATCTTCTCCCAAGCTCTCATAAACGCCTGCTGAACAACATCCTCTGTCTCATGGTAATTTCTTAACACTTTAAAAAGAGAGTGGTGAAGACGTGTTTTAAAAGTAGTAAAAAGCAACTCGAACGCATTCGAGTCGCCTTTTTGTGAGAGCTCCACTAATTGTGGAATACTATTTTTTTTCATTCACACCTTTGATATAAAATTTTTAAATAAGTTCATTTAATTAGCAAAATTTTTCAAATGAGGAAATCTTTCAGCAAATTGATCTTTCTTTTTGAAAATTAAATCAAAAAGCTCTTGATCATTGAGTTCAAGCAAAAGCCATAGCTCATCTTTTTGTTGTTTATTCATAGATGAAAATCCATCGATAAATTTTTTTACGATGAAGGTTGTTTCCTTCATCCCTCTTCTTGATTTAAAATTTAATTTTTTAAATAAAAGATCATCAGACATGGCAAAAATTTTTTCCTTACCTAATTATACTTCCATATTAGTTGAAGGAGTTGATTCTGAAAAGCTTCTTCAAGGCCAGATCTCTTGTGATTTAGCGTTAGATCAGAATTACTTTAATGGATTATTTTGTGATGAGAAAGGATATGTAATTACTAATGCAGTAGTTATTAAAAATTCCTCATTTGAAATTATTGTGAAGAAAAATGTCGCACAATTATTGATCGAAGAGTTACATAAATTTGCAAAATTTTTTAAATGTGATGTAACAGAAACTAACAAAAAAATTTATGGTATCGCACAAAATGATAGCTTTACTAAAGTTATAGATGAACAGGAAACACATGCCTCAGAATCTGATTGGATGTCTTTAACAATGAAAAACTTTTGTATAGACATAGATATCGAATATGCAAAAAAATATAGGATTAATGAAATAGGTTATAAATTTGAAAATTATGTTTCTTACGATAAGGGCTGCTACCGCGGGCAAGAGATAATTGCTCGTTTAACGTATTTAGGAAAAAGAGTAAAAAAGAATGTTATTTTTGAAGGGAGCATTGATCATATCACCAACTCCGCGGGCAAGAAGATTGGTAAAAAAATATTTGATTTAGAATTAGGTAAAGAGTCTTTATCTCAGTTCTTTGTTGAGGATACTCAATACTTTTATGAGAATAAAAAGATTAATCCAATTTCCAGTCAATGGGATCTAAACCAAGATCAACAAGCTTAGAATTTGTTTTTGAAAAGTGCTGGCAGCCAAAAAAACCATTGTGCGCTGAAAGAGGCGAAGGATGAGCAGCCTCAAAAATATAATTACTATCACTGATAAGAGGTTTCTTTTTCTTTGCGTGGTTGCCCCATAGAAGAAAAATAATATTTTTTTTATTTTGTATAGTCTCAATAGCTTTGTCTGTGAACACTGACCACCCTATATCAGCATGAGAGCCTGGCATGCCTTCACAAACAGATAAAGTTGTATTTAATAACAGCACACCCTGTCTAGCCCAATTAGTTAAATCACCTTTAATATTCTTTATACCTAAGTCTGTTTCAATCTCTTTAAAAATATTTTTTAAGGATGGTTGAAGTTTTGCTTCATTACTTACTGAAAACGCTAGACCATTAGCAGCACCAAAAGTGTGATAAGGATCTTGCCCAATTATTACAACGCGAGTTGATTCTAAGTTACAAAGATGAAAAGCTCTAAAAAAATTTTTGGGACTTGGAAAAATATTTTTTCCTTCCAAATTATCAGCAATTAAGCGTTCTTTAATTGTTTTAAAATAGGGTTTTTGAGTTTCTAAATCTATTAAATCTTGCCAAGTATTATGTTCCTTCATGTACATAAAAATAACATAATTTTTTTATCCACAGAAACTGTGGATAACTTTGGGGAAAAGTGGCCTAAAATTTCTTAAACGCCACATGGAAAAATACTTTCATCAGATTGTACAAAAATTGAACAATATATAATTAACCAGTAATAATGAGGGTTTCAGGCAACGTTATTACAAAGACTTTCAAAATTATTAAATTTATCAGTAAAAATCAGGGGATGCTTATTCTTGTGTGAAAAGCAATAGATATAGTGAAAAAAAAGAGGGTTTTTTTAGTAGCAAAGTCTTGCATTTGTAACACCACTGATTTTCTCTAGCTCGCAGACAATTGTCGTATCAATATTATCATCAGAATCTATGATATTGCATGCCACATCTGCTCGACTTTTGTTTACAAATTCTGAAATATTAATTTTATTATCTGCCAGACACTCAGCAATCTTGCTTATGATTCCTGGTTCGTTTCTATTTGTAATAAACAACCTATGTTTACCATATTTTTCTGATGAAATATTTGGATAATTAACACTGTTCACAACTTTCCCCTCCAATAAAAAATCACTTATCTGTCTGCACGCCATCATTGCACAATTTATTTCGCTTTCTTTTGTGCTGGCACCTAGATGCGGAAAAATCATCACATCTTTTTTTGAGTCAAGTCTTTGAAGGAGTTTCTTGGTTGGAAAATCAGTGACATATTTATGTAGATGCTGGCTATCTAAATTTTTAATTACAGCTGCCTCATCAACAATCCCACCACGTGAAAAGTTAATTAAAACGGAATTCTTTTTGAAATTTTTTAACCTTTTCTCATCAATTATTCCTTTTGTAGAATCAGTCAAAGGTAAATGAAGTGAAACATAGTCAGAAGATTTAAGCACTTCTTCCATGTTGTCAAAACGTTTTAGATTGCTTGGAAGTCTTAATGCTGTTTCTACTGTTAAACCCGGATCATATGCATTAACTTTCATACCAAGAGATATAGATTGTTCAGCCACCATTGAGCCAATAGCCCCTAGACCAATAATGCCTAATGTTTTTCCGTTTACCTCTTCACCAACGTACATTTTTTTCATACCTTCAATTTCTTTACTTATTTCATCATCATTTTTGTTTCTAGCATCCATTGTGTCTAAATTTTTATTACCAGAAACTAAATCCCTTTTAGACAATATGAGAGAACAAATAACCATTTCTTTAACAGCATTTGCATTGGCTCCCGGAGTATTAAAAACAACCACACCCTTTTTGGAGCATTGTTCGATATTTATATTATTGGTACCTGCTCCAGCTCTAGCTATACCTAAAAGGCTTTTTGATAACTCAAGATTAGTTAAATCGTGACTTCTTAAAACGATGCCTGAAGCAATTTTCTCATCGTCGACCAATTCAAAATTATTCTGGTTAAGCAGATCTACTCCTGCGCTTGCAATGTTATTTAATATCTTTATTTTCATGTTTTGAGAATTTAAAAGAATACACATTTAAACCCATTAATTAAACGGATTTCACTAAATAAACAACATTTTATCCATAAGTTATCAACAAGAAAATTACAGCATCTAGTGCACAAAGTGAAAAATAACACAACATATTGTGTTGAAATGCTTGAATGTCGTCACCATCTATAGAAAAATACCTAAAGCGATGGAACAACAAGTCACACAAAATAAAACAGAAGAAAAAAAGGAAATAGCTCCGAACCAAGTTATGGCTCCTGGAAAGATTAGGGTCATCAAAAGAAACGGAAAAGTAGTTTCCTTTGAAGATGAAAAGATAAAAGTTGCAATTATGAAAGCTTTCTTAGCAGTGGAAGGAGGCTCGGCTGCTGGCTCATCAAGAATACATGAAGAAGTTGACCAGATGGCACAGGACATAATTAAAGTCTTTGAAAGAAGAATGCCGTCCGGCGGAACAATTCACATCGAAGAAATACAAGATCAAGTTGAACTACAGCTGATGAGAAATGAGCATCACAAAGTAGCAAGATCATACGTCCTATATAGAGAGGCAAGAAAAAACGAAAGAGTTGAGGAAAAAGAAGATCAAAACATAGAAAAAAATGTTCAGGAAATTATTGATGCTGCGGTTAAGAAAGCCTGTGCAGATCTTGATAACGTTGACGAGAACCTCTTATCTACCGAAATAAAGAACGCAACTTACGAAGGTATCTCCGAAAAAGACTTAGCGGATAGTATGCTAATGACAGCAAGAACAATGGTCGAAAAAGAGCCTAATTATTCTTACGTCACAGCCCGTCTACTTTTGAATAATATGGAAAATGAAGTTTGTGGTTTTCTTGATATTAAAGAGAGGAAAAATAGAGCAGCAATGTACAAAGAAGCTCTAGTTAAAACTATTGATAAAGGTATAGAGTTGGACTTTTTGAGTGATGAGCTTAAAACCTTTGACTTAGAAAAAATTGGATCAGCCATATTAGAGGAGAGAGATTTTCAATTCACGTATCTAGGCTTGCAAACTTTGTATGACAGATACTTCATTACCTTCGAAGAAACCAGATATGAAATGCCACAAGTTTTCTTCATGAGAGTAGCTATGGGGCTTGCGGTTAATGAAGAGAATAAAAATGACAAAGCTATAGAATTTTACAAGCTTCTATCAAGCTTTGATTACATGAGCTCAACACCCACACTATTTAATTCAGGTACAAAAAGACCACAATTATCATCATGTTACCTTACGACTGTCCCAGATGATCTTTCGGGCATCTATGGTGCGATTAGAGACAATGCTCTTCTCTCGAAGTGGGCTGGTGGTTTAGGTAACGATTGGACGCCAGTAAGAGCTTTAGGCTCAAGAATTAAAGGAACAAACGGAAAAAGCCAAGGCATAGTCCCATTCTTGAAAGTTTCAAATGATACAGCTGTTGCTGTTAACCAAGGCGGAAAAAGAAAGGGTGCTTTCTGTGCTTACCTTGAGTGCTGGCATATGGATGTAGAAGAGTTCTTAGATCTTAGGAAAAATACCGGAGATGATCGAAGAAGAACACATGACATGAATACTGCTAACTGGATACCTGACCTCTTTATGAAGAGACTAGAGAAAAATGAGAAATGGACTTTATTCTCCCCTTCTGATGTACCTGATTTGCATGATATATACGGGACTGAATTTGAAACAAAGTATGTTGAATACGAAAAAATGGCTGAAGCTGGAGAAATTAAACACTCTAAGACTATTGAAGCAAAAGACCTATGGCGGAAGATTCTCTCTATGTTGTTTGAGACAGGACACCCATGGGTAACATTCAAAGATCCATGCAATATAAGATCACCCCAAGGTCATGTCGGAACAGTACATTCATCAAACCTATGTACTGAAATTACCTTAAATACTAATGAAGAAGAAATAGCGGTATGCAACCTGGGAAGTATTAACTTGCCACAGCATATAAGCGATGGAAAAATTAATATAGAACAATTGAAAGGTAGTGTAAAAACAGCAATCAGAATGCTAGATAATGTCATTGATATTAACTATTACCCGGTACCTCAAGCAGAAAACTCAAACAAAAAACATAGGCCAATAGGACTTGGTTTAATGGGTTTCCAAGATGCACTTTATAAGCTTGGCATTTCATATGATTCAGAAGACGCCGTTGAGTTTGCAGATAGATCAATGGAATTAATAAGTTACTTTGCAATTGAAGCATCA
>CEWA01010460.1_pt1 | contig 16129 bp, 21 predicted proteins | sample 530361 | NCBI WGS metagenome assembly CEWA01 (sample SAMEA2620000, study PRJEB7988) | marine metagenome | biome: marine biome (ENVO:00000447); feature: surface water layer (ENVO:00002042); material: "saline water (ENVO:00002010), including plankton (ENVO:xxxxxxxx)" | depth 5 m
TCAGCATACCCAGCAGCACCAGACTCAGAATACGGATGGGAAAAACTCTTTAGCGAAAGACTTTACCTTGCTTACAACCGTAATTACGGTATTCCTGTTCGCATTGCTAGGTATCACAACATCTTCGGTCCTGAAGGAACCTGGGAAGGAGGAAGAGAGAAAGCACCAGCTGCAATCTGCCGTAAGGTGGCTTACCTCCCAGAGACAGGTGGATCTATCGAGGTGTGGGGAGATGGCTTACAAACTCGTTCCTTCTTGTACATTGACGAATGCATTGAAGCAACTAGAAGACTAATGAAATCAGACTTCATTGGACCAGTGAATATTGGTTCTGAAGAGATGGTTACTATCAATCAACTGGTGGAAATTGCTGCTAGGGTTTCAGGTAAAGTTGTCAGGAAGATTTATAAACTTGATGCACCTCTGGGTGTGAGGGGTAGGAACTCTAACAATGATCTCATTAGAGAGAAACTTGGATGGGACTATGAGATGACTCTTGAAGAAGGGATTCGTCACACATATCACTGGATCCAGGAGCAAACTAAACTGAAGACGCGTCATCAATTGTGATTGGATTCAATTATCTTGGTAAACTGGGGCAACTGGGTAATCAGATGTTCCAGTATGCTGCTGTAAAAGGCATTGCAGCAAACAGGGGATATAGTTATTGTATCCCCCACCACAATGAAGTTATTACTGATGTTCTTGGTAACAAACTAAGGATTGAACTGTTTAGTGTATTCAAGATGAGTACATTTAGTTCTCTGAATGCACAGATTATTGACCAGAATAGACCCAATGTTCAAGAGGGTGGTTTTGATTTCAATGAAGAACTATTCAATCAATGTCCTGACTGGGTGAATCTTGTTGGGTTCTTTCAGACAGAGAAGTATTTTAAGAACATTGAGGATGTAATTCGTAAGGACTTTGAGTTCTATGATGAGATCAAAGATCCATGTGTGGAGATGATGTCTGGTGTTGATAATCCTGTTGCACTTCATATCAGAAGGGGTGACTTCTTAAAAAATGCAGGCAATCATCACAACCTGAGCATCAGTTACTATGAGAAAGCACTGACTAGATTTGATGGTAGAAATGTAATTATATTCTCTGATGATCCAGAGTGGTGCAAGCAGCAAAAACTATTCTCTGATGATAGATTCCTGGTAGCAGAGGGCAACACAAGTTATGTTGATCTGTGTTTGATGTCTTTGTGTTCAGACTTCATCATTGCTAACTCTACATTCTCTTGGTGGGGTGCTTGGTTAGCAAACAAGGGCAAAGTGGTTGCTCCATCAGTATGGTTTGGACCTAACAATGCACACTTAGATATCAAAGATTTGTATCCAGATAAATGGGAGGTAATAGATGAGTGAAGTAACTATTCTGAATAGCATTGGTGGATGTGCATCCAGTCAACTATTCAAGATTGTAAATGACCTGGGTATTGAAAGCAATTCAGATCATTTCCATCAAGGTATTAACTTTGGTAGATGTAAGCATACACTATATCCACCACAGTATAGTGAGATTGATAGAGCAATCTTTGTGATGGGTGACCCTGTTCAGTCTGTGATCTCTCTGTTCAGACGTGATATGGGTGTCACACATATTGAGAACAAAGGTTTACCTTTGCACCCTACCAGAACTGATAATGTGGAGTTGCATCCTGAATCAAAAGAGATCTATAAGGTACACCCACAGTACAAAAAGAACTATAATCTCAAAGAGTATGTTGAGGGTGGTCTTGATTGGTTTATGACTTATGAACACATTCATAACTGGACTACATACCCTGTCAGATATCCTATCCTGTGTGTTAAATCTGATGTGCAGTGGGACTATGGAAAGGAAATCTTTGTAGACTTCCTGAGGCAGAAGTCAGTCCCCCCTAACTATAAGAAGAAACCTAGAAACTCTACCTTGGATCTTGTTCCATCTGATAAGCGTGAGAAGTTTGAATCTATTCTTCATATAGCAACAGATCTATATAATTCACTCCCAGATTTTGAGATTAGAGAATGAATCAGATTACTAATTATCTCTACACTAAACAAGATCTTCAACACGCAAGAGAGGAGAGAGATAGAAGAAACTGGGAAAATGATTTTCCGCATCAAGATCTATGGAGAAAACCTGATGCTCTTGTGAAGTGGGTTGGTGTGCTGGAAAGATTTGAATACCTTTACCACAATAAGAGTGGATTGAAGGTAGTTGACCTAGGTAGTGCTAGGGGGTGTGTTCCACATATCATCAGCTCTTGGGATCATGATGTGACCTGTGTGGATACTCCCAAGACAGGTGGTCGCCTTGATCATGACTGTGTGGGTAGTAAAGCAAAGATGGTTGAATCTAATGTGTGGGACTGGTTCCCCCTTGTAGAGGATGAAAGTGTTGATGTATTTCTTGACCTCTGTGCAATCACACATTTCTGTGGTAGAACAGGTGTCTGTCCTGATGGTCAAACTGTATTGAATAATGTATTCAGAGAGGCATTCAGGTGCCTTAAACCAGAGGGAACATTTATCATTTCATCTGACTGTCAGTTAGACTCTGAAGATGGTGAGTTTGTGAGTCCAGATACCTTTGTTGAAGCAGCAGAGGCACAGGGATTTAAAAGAGTTGGTTGGTGGGAGAATAGAAATAAGGATTTATTCAGAGTCCCTGGTGAACCTCATCTGAATGTTTGTAGTCTTACTTTTGTAAAATGAAACTAGCAGTAGTCTTTATTGGAACCAATAGATATCTTGACTTTCTGCCTACATGGTATGAAGGTTGTGAGAAGTTCCTAGCAACTAGCACAGAGAAGAGTTACTTTGTCTTCACTGATGGAGAACTTCAAGGCATTCCTGATAACATTGTTTTCTATGAGCAGGAACATTTGGAGTGGCCTTATATTACTCTGGAAAGGTGGGGAACTATTCTCAAAGCAGAAGAGAAACTCAAAGAGTTTGACTATGTTCTCTTCCTTGATGCTGATATGAGAGTGGTTGCAGAAGTATCAGAAGAGGAACTGTTGACTGATAAGAAGTTCATTGGTGTGCATCATCCATGCCATGCTCTTGGTATGCAACCTCATACTAGATTCCCTGGTGCCTTTGAGACTAATCCAGAATCCCTTGCCTCTATCACTCAGGATGATGATACTACAACCTACTGGCAGGGGTGTCTGTGGGGTGGTAGAGTCCCTTATGTGATTGATATGATTACTGAACTGGATAGAAGGACTAAGGATGATCTAGACAGGGGTGTAATTGCTGTATGGCATGATGAGAGTCAGATGAATAAGTTCTTCATTGAGAATAAGAAAGATGTTCATACTCTTGGTCCACAATACGCTTATCCAGAATGCTTCACTGAATACTGTGACTTTGAACCAGTGGTAGTTCACCTTGCAAAAGATAATTCAAAGTATCAGGTATGACAAACTTGAAGAGTGGTCTATCTGGATGCCATATAGAGCTACTCAAAGATGATGTATTGAGAAAGTATTCCTCTGATGTTGATTATAATCAGAGACTACTCTCTCAAATCAAGAAGCAATCTCTTTTTTCACACTTCATCTTACAGAATATTGAGACACCAAGGGTACATAGAGTCTATCAGGGGACTCTGTTTTCCTTTGATATGGAGTATGTTTCAGGGTTCTCTTTTGATGAATACTTTTCTCACGCTAATACAAAACAAGTTGACCTAGTAGTTGACTCACTCTATGGATACTTTGACTTCCTGATTAAGAATTCAAGGATGTATCACACAGAAGTCTCCAGGTCTATCTTTGAGAAGAAGTTGAATAGTATGAAGGATAGTTCTCTGTTGTCACATATCAGAGAGCAGATTGTAGATATGCATGTCCCATACAGTTTCTGTCATGGTGACTTGACCTTTGCTAATATCATCTTTCACTCCAATAGACTATACTTTATTGACTTCCTTGATTCATTTATTGACAGTTATCTGATAGACTTTGCTAAGTTAAAGCAAGATTTATTCTACTTTTGGAATTTAAAAATCCAAAATATAAACAATTTAAAAATCTATCAGATCTACCACTACATCTGGAACAGGTTAGAAGAGAGATATTCTGACCAGTTAAATACAAAAGCATTCAGAGTGCTGGATGTCATGAACCTGTTGCGCATTGATCCTTACTTGACTGATCCAGCACAAAGGATTATACTAAAAACTCTAGTAGAGAAGACTGAATTATATGAAGACCTTAGTAGTTCCCATGGCAGGGAAGTCATCACGCTTCCCCAACATGAGACCCAAGTGGATGCTAACCCACCCAAAGAAGAATAGATTCATGGTGGTTGAGTCCCTTTCAGGTCTTAACCTAGACTTCTTTGATGTCATTTACTTTGTAGTTCTCCAAGAACATGAAGACCAGTATCAGTTCACCAAGGGTATGGCTAGGGAGTTGAGAGACCTTGGTATTCTAGACAAGTCAAAGTTTGCCTACTTACAAGAACCTACATCATCACAATCTGATACTGTCTATCAGGTCTTATCTGGTGATGAGATAGAGGGGTTTGTTTTTGTAAAGGATTCTGATAACTACTATGAGTGTGATATTCAAGAAGGCAATCAGGTTGCATACTTTGATTTGAATGCGCAGGATGATATCAATGCTAGAAACAAGAGTTATATTGAACTAGATGTAAATGGAATCATCACAAACATTGTAGAGAAAGATGTTATCAGTTCCACTTTCTCCTGTGGTGGATATGGATTTGAAGATGCTCAGGAGTTCTGTAAGTCTTATGAAAAACTTTCAGACATGGAGGGAGAGTGTTACATCAGCAATGTGATCTATGACATGATGTTGTCTGGTTCTAAGTTTGTTGGACAGAGAGTTGATAACTACAAGGACTGGGGAACATTGGAGGTTTGGAACAAATATAAGAAACAATATAAGACATTGTTTGTTGATATTGATGGAACACTAGTTACCAACTCTTCTATTCAGTTCCCACCATATGTGGGTTCAGGTGAACCACTTACACTCAACATACAGTATTTGAGAGAACAATATGAAGAGGGCAAGCTTTATATCATTTTGACTACAAGTCGTCCTGAGTTTCTGCGTGAAGTTACAGTTGACGAAATGAAGAGACATAACATGCCTTATGATCAGCTGGTAATGGGACTACCACATTGTAAGAGAATTGTTGTTAATGACTTTGCTAAGAGTAACACCTATCCCTCTTGTGATGCCATAAATATCCCAAGAAATCATGATAACTTGAGTGAGTATCTATGAAGATAGCGTTATGTTTTTCTGGTCAACCTAGGTTCATTGAACAGGTTGCACCCAGTATTATTGAGAACGTCATTGGGAATCATGATGTAGATGTATTTGCACATCTATGGTTTGATGAAGACCTTCAAACCCAACCATATAAGTATGGTGGTGCAGGTGGATGGAAAGATCAACGCATCACACCTGATGCTATTGAAAAGTTCACAGAGATATACAAACCAAAGAGCATCAAAGTAGAGAAGAGTAAGAAGTTTTTAGATTCAAACTTATCTGATAACTATCTTGCATCACTCAAGAAATATAAATGGGGTGCTATTGACAACCCTGAAGAACCTGATTTTGCAGTGAGGGATGTAAACAACATCATCTCATATTATTATTCTCTGCTGCAGGTATGTACTCTCAAGAAAGAGTATGAACATGCCAATGGATTCAAGTATGATTATGTTCTGAAGATCAGGACTGACTCAGTTGTTGGAACCAAGATTCAGTATGATGGATTTCCAAAAGATACTATCTTCTTCTCTGGCAATCAGAACCAACCAGATGGTATGATCAATGATTGGTTTAACTTTGGTGGTTCCAAAGTTATGGATGCCTTTATGTCTGCTTATCCTGTGATTGATCAATGTATTGAGCAGTGTATGGAGCAAACAGAGGGTGCATGGTGTTGTGAACTCATTCATAGAAAGATGATTGACTTCTTCAACATTCCCTGTAGAGCACTTCCAATTAATATTACACTACCTAGATTCTGATGAAAGTAGCACTTTGTTTCTCTGGTCAACCCAGATACATTGAGAAGTCATATGATCAGTTTAAGAAGAATATTCTTGATCATAATGATGTAGATGTATATGCTCACATGTGGTGGGATGATTCTTACAAAGGTAAGTCGTTTGTATGGGAGAGTAAGGACAAGTATCCAGAAGACTATTGTCCCATGGATAAGTTTAGTGAGCTATACCAACCTAAATGGACTTTTGTGGAAGCACATAAACCAAAGGAGTTCTTTGGTTATGATAAGTTCCCCACTACAAGTCAGTTTGATCCTTCTATGGATGAGGATGTCATTCGTAGTATTGTGACTAGACAAAGAAGTCAGTGGTATTCTATCTTCTGGTCTATGTCTAATCCAAACCTAGATGACTATGATCTTATTGTAAGAGCAAGAACTGACTTAACCTTTGAGAGACCTATTAATTTCTCTGACTATACACCTGATAAAATTTATATGATGGATGGAGCATTACAGTGTGGTGGTGATAGACATTATCAAGATTGGTTCTGGTTTGGTCCACCCAGTTATATGAAAAAGATAAACAATACTTATGATAAGATTCTTCCTTTCTATAATAATGGTTTGAGACATATGCATGAACTCATGCTACACTCTATCTCTCAGGAAGATATTCCTGGGGAGATCTTAGACCTGGGTGTTTATATGATGAAAAGAAGTGGTATAGATATCAATGAGCAGAAGAAGATTATTAAAGGAAAAACAGAAGACCTTCAGGTTGATCTGATCTAGGAGTTATTATGAAAGTTATTATCTGGGGGTATCCTTTACATACACATACCCATTCATATACACATGCTGCTGTTTTTAAAGCATTTGAGAGTCTGGGGTATGAAACATACTGGTTTCATGATGGTGAGTATCCAGAGGACTTTGACTATGAAAACTGCCTCTTCTTTACAGAAGGGTTTGCAGACTCAAAGATGCCTCTGAGAAAGACTAGCACATACTTTGTTCATGTATGCGTGAATCCTGATAGGTATATTGGGAAGGTAAAGAAACTAGTTGATGTCAGATATCTGATGAACAAAATGGACTCAGACAACTATAACTTTGTCCTGGATAGGTCTAACTGTGATGTGCTAGATAAGGGTGTGCTCCATGAGAAATCTTCTGGAGACTATGAGATCATCTATATGGCATGGGCTACCAATCTCTTACCAGATGAGATTGATCTTGAATGGGCAAAGATTAAAAGATCTAACACCTATTACTTCTTGGGTAGTATCTCTGGTAGTGGTAGGTTTGCCAATGCAGAATACATTCAGCAATTTGCAGAGTGTTGTGCTAAGATAGGTGTGCAGACTTCTGTCAATGACCCATGGCAGAATCCTCTGAGTGAAGAGGATAATGTAAGACTCACACAACAATCTTTTATGTGTCCTGATTTTAGAAACAGGACTCATAAGAAATGGGGATACATTGGATGCAGGTTGATGAAAGCAATCAGTTTTGGTCAACTTGGTATGACAAACTCAAAAATTAGTCAAGAATTTATTGATGATTCTGTCCTATATTCTGAGAGCATCCCAGAACTATTCCAACTAGGGTTGGAACACAAGGATGATATTGATAGGATTCAACACCAGATGAATATCATTCGTAAAGAGCACACATTTGTGAATAGAGCACAAGGATTACTGAAACTGATCTAGGAGAAAACATGAACAACCCCTTTGGATTTAAGATTGACCCACGCTACAAACACTTTGAGTTCCCACGTGAGCACCTTCCTACTGTGGTAAAGGATACGCTTGCTGTTGATAGAACTGACCTTAAGGTTGTTGAGATTGGTGTAGAGTATGGTGGATATCTTGACATTTATTATCCTCAACTTGAATCTGTGACCTCTGAGTTTTATTGTGTAGACTTGTGGTCCACAGAAGGCAATGATGATTACTTCCGTAATCGTGATGGGCAGGTAGAGAGAGGTCACAAGCGTGTGCTTGAGAGGTATGGAGATAATCCTAAGGTTACATTGTGTCAGGGTGCTTCTGTAGAGAGAGCAAAAGAGTTTGAAGATGAATACTTTGATTGGATTTACATTGATGCTGACCACACTAAAGAGGCAGTGTTGAGTGACATTACTGCTTGGTATCCCAAACTTAAGAAAGGTGGTATCATCTCAGGACATGATTGTTTCTGTGAACCCACCAATGAAGCATATGACTTCTTTGATGTTGAGGGTGCCCTAGAAGAATATTTTGCAGAAGTTGTTCAGGATATCTGGATGACTAATGAAGCCTCCTATAAGAGTTGGTCCTTTATCAAACCTGAGTGATGTCTAAAATTACATTTGGTTATATTGTTGGTGGTGATGATAAGCATTATGAGAATCTGTTGAGGTCTCTGCGTTCTCTGGAGAGGATTGAGCAAGACCATGAGATTCTCATTCTTGATGCTGATGGTAGACTGGGTGACTCAGCAGGTCAAGAAAATGTAAGAATCATTCATTACCCTGTTCAACAGGGCAAAGGTGGTGATTGGTATAAACCACACATCTGGCAAATGAGATATCATCTCTATGAGTATCTTGAAACAGATTATTGTTTTTACTTGGACTCTGATACAGTCATTGTGAATGACAAGGTAGATGATTTAATCAAGTATTCAGAGGATAAGTTTCTTATCTGCCCACACTGGTGGTTGAATGATATCAAAGACTACTTCACAAAAGTGAGAGTCCATGCTCCTTCTATCAGACCCTACCTTGATTCTGGTAATTCTTTCCAACGATACATTGCTTCAGGTGTATTCTTGTTTAAAAGGGGAGTTCATGATAAAATCTTTAAGACATTTTCTGAAATGTTTGATTCCATCTTTGTTGATGGTCAGTGTCCTGAAGGAATAACTGATGAACTCTTACTTGGTTTATCTTTGTACAAAGAAGGCAATTATAAGTTTGCACATGGATCTATGAATCATAGTTCTAATCATAATCAGATGCCTCTAAAATACACAGAGGGAAACTTCTATGGCAAGAATCCTGATGATGATGAATTCCAGAAAGTATTCTTGTTCCATAATGATATCAAAGAGTTTTACACCAGTGATATCACATCAGGATTAGACACAAATACAATCAAAGAGTTGGAGAAAGTTTGCTACATTAAGGAGTGATATGACTGTATTTGCAAAGGCACCTTTACGTCTTGGTCTTGCTGGTGGTGGCACTGACCTCAGTCCATACTGGAATAAGCATGGTGGAGTAGTTCTGAGTGGAACCATTGATCAGTATGCTTACTGTAAAGTAGAGGCATGGGATGATTGGTGTTTCAAGAGTGTTGACCTTGATATTGAGGACACTCAAGAGTTTCTGGATGATCAGTATTGTGGTGGACCTTTGCAGTTACTAATTAACACCTACCAGTATCTTACACACAATCACCCAAGGAAGACACCAGTTAAGATTACAACTTACGTGGAGGCACCTCCTGGTAGTGGTCTAGGGAGCTCTAGTGCCCTTGTAGTGGCATTGGTTGCTGCTATTAGTGAATACTATGGTATCCCTAATGATGAATACCAAACAGCAAATGCAGCACTAAAGATTGAAAGAGAGATATGTGATTTGCCTGGAGGTAAGCAGGATCAATATTCAGCAGCATTTGGTGGGTTTAACTATATTGAGTTCTTGCAGGATGGTAGAACTATTGTGAACCCATTGAGGTTGAACTACAAGACACAGAATATGTTGGAGATGAATACTGTTCTGTATTATGTTGGTTCACCTAGAAGTGATGCTAGAATCATTGAAGCAACTTCCTCTAATCTAAAGGATAATGAGAAAACAGTAGAGATCACACATAAAATTAAGGAAGCTTGTATTGAATTCAAGAGAAGTCTTTTGGTAGGAGATGTAAAGAAACTTTCTGCCCTGATGAATGACTATTGGAATCTGAAGTTGCAGACCAGCAGTAAAGTAGGTTCTCCTGCTCTCATAGATACCTATGAGTATGCTATGCTTAATGGAGCAACTGCTGCTAAAATCTCTGGTGCTGGTGGTGGAGGACATATGGTTCTCTTCACTGAATTTGAGAGCAGACACAAATTGATATCAGCATTAAAGAAAAGAGAGACAGGTAGAATTGTACCATTCAAGTTTGTAAAACATGGAGTAGATGTATGGCGGCAGTAGAGATCCATCCTAAGGGATGGGGATATGAAAAATGGATCGTCAACAAAAAAGAATACTGCGGTAAACTCTTATTCTTTAGAGAGGGATTGAAGTGTTCTTTCCACTATCACAAGATCAAAGATGAAGTCTTCTATGTCCAGAGTGGTATGATTTATATCACTCATGGTGATACTGATGATATCAATGAAGCTAAGACTGAGATTCTAAGACAGGGTGATAGTTTTCATGTTCCTGTTGGTCTGCGTCACCAAATGAAAGCGATTAGAGACACAGAGTTATTTGAATTTTCCACAGAACATTTTGAATATGATAGTTACAGAGTTATCAAAGGGGATTAAACTTTATATTCTTGTTGGTGGTAGAGGCACTAGACTCAAAACCATCACAGGTGATACACCAAAACCTCTTGTGCCAATCTATGGCAAGAGTTTTTTACAGAGAGTGATAGATAATCTGTCAGGATTTGACATCACCTTGGTGTGTTCAGATCTGAACCATGAATGGTTTGAGGATTTTGATTGTGATATATTTAATGAGGGGTATCCTTCTGGAACTGGTGGGTGGTTAAGAAAGGTCAACCTACCAGAATCTTTTTACGTCATGAATGGTGATACATTCTTTGCTGATGATCTCAATGTAGATGCAGATTCAACCACCATCTTTGTGAGTAAGGAAAGGATATCAGGAGATGAAGGTTATATTGAGGGAGATGGAGGAAAGGTCAAACAGTTTGTAGAGAAGAACCCAAAGGTGGTGGGTAAGAAGAAACTGGTCAATACAGGCATCTATAAGATCTATAAGAAAGATTTAGATTTGTCTAATAATTTCCCTATCAGCATGGAATATGATATACTTCCTAATGTAGACCTATCCTATAAGGTCGTTAAGACTAAAAAGTTTGATATAGGAACCCCAGAAAGATTGGAGACTTTCAAATCATGGTTCAATACCTAATCACTGGTGCTGCTGGTATGATGGGTACTCATCTTTATGATGCCTTAAAGCAAGACAATAAAGATGTACTAGCAACATACCATAAGCCAACTATTGATAGTAGAGATAAGTACCTGGATAATCTAGAAGACCAGATTCATCTTGACCTTACCTCTTTCTCAAGTGTGCTCAAGAATATTGAGTTGTTTAAACCTAAGGTTATTTTTCACCTTGCAGCACAAAGTAGACCTGATGTTTCATTCAAGTTTGTAAAGCATACACTTACTACAAACATCATTGGAACACAAAATCTACTGGAAGCTTGTAGGGTATTGAATCATAGACCATTGATCATTAATGCATCATCATCTGCTGTATATGGTGATATTGATTGGACTACACCACCAGATGAAGAGTCACCCACCAAACCACTGTCTCCTTATGGGACAAGTAAACTTGCACAGGAGCATCTGGTTAGGAACTATTATGAGATGGGTTGTATTGACTTTGTGAATGTACGTATCTTCAACTGCACTGGTCCTAGGAAGACTGGTGATCTTGTGTCTGATGTTTGTAGAAGAGTTGTTTTTAGTGAGGACTCTATTCCTGTTGGCAACATGGGTGCAATCAGATCTATTGTAGATGTGAGAGACCTTGTAAGAGGATTAATCCTGTGTGAAAATATCAAGAACACCACCATCAATATTGGTGGCACTGAGATACATGGTGTTGGTAAGATTATCAATCTTATTGTAGGTGATAGATCAATCTATCAAGATAAAGAATTATTCAGACCTACTGATGAGGCAGTTATCTGGGGTAATATAAATAAGGCAAAAGAACTTCTGGGATGGGAACCCACTATTTCCTTAGAAGAAACCATTAATGATACTCTTGATTACTGGAGAAGTTTGAAATGAAAATCTGTTTAGTAGGACCAGGCATTATGCCTATCCCACCTGATGGTTGGGGCGCTCTAGAAAGACAGATGTGGGATAGAGCTTGTGTCTTAGGGGAGATGGGTCATGAGGGTGACATCATCAATGTCCCTGATATGGATGAGATTGTTAAAGAGTGTCTAAAAGGTGATTATGATGTGATTCATATTCACTATGATATGTTCTACCCTGTGGTAGATTATCTCTATGATAAAGTCAAGTGTCCTATATTATTCAGTAGTCACTATCCATATATTGATCAACCAGAATGGCATAAGAAAGACGGGTACTGGAGAGTATCTGACTGGATGATTCAGAATAGAGATAAGTATTATAACTTTGCAGTATCACCTAAGGATGTTGTCTGGTATCAGAAACATGGGTGGGACAAAGATAGACTCTTTTGGTTGATGGAGGGAACTAATGACCCTGAGTTTGCATATGAAAAGGAATGCACATATCCTGATAGGTCAATCTATCTTGGTAAGATCTCTGAAAGAAAGAAGCAATACATCTATCAGGATTTGATTGGTATTGACTTTGTTGGCAAGTATGAACCTGGTACACCTTTTTATGAAAGTAGACCCAACTACAAAGGTGAGTGGGGTAGAGAGAAGTTGTGTGGTGATTTGACTAAGTATGCCAACATGGTGCTTCTTTCTGATGGTGAAAATGGAACATCCCTTGCTATCAAAGAGGCACTGGTTGTGGGACTGGGTGTAGTTATCTCACGCCATAGTGCTGCTGAACTTGATGTGACTAAAGAGTTCATTACTGTTATACCAGATGAAAAACTGAGTGATATGGATTATATCAATCAGATGATCAAGAATAACAGAGAGTACTCTTGCACTAATAGAGAAGAGATTAGACAGTATGGAATGGATACTTTCTCTCTGACTACACTAATTGATAAGTATGTAAAAAATGTAGAAAGCATTATCAAATGAAGATTAGTATTATTGGACCCAACACTCCAATTCCACCAAAGGGTTGGGGTGCTGTTGAATCATTGATCTGGGATATGAAACTCACACTGAGTCATCTAGGACATAGTGTTCAGATTGTAAATGTTGGTGATCCCAGAAAGATCATTCAAATGATTAATGAGTTTCGTCCTGACTTTGTTCACATCAACTATGATGATTGGGTTCCCATCTACCCTTATATTCAATATCCTAGTGCAGTAACCACACACTTTGCTTACATTGAACGCCCTGAAATGATGGGTGGTTATAGACAGAGAGTGTTTGATGAATTTGCTAGAATTAAACCTAATGTGTTTGGACTATCTGAGGGTATCAATGATATCTACCACAATCTTGCTGGCATTCCTAGAGAGAGATTGTTCTTGAATCCTAATGGTGTGAACCTGGAAAAGTTCAAGGTATCTTCTAACCCAACTAATGCAGATAGATCCATATATCTTGCCAAAGTTGATTCTAGGAAGAGACAGCACTTGTTCCAGAGTATTGATTCACTCTGGTATGCAGGTAACATTGCAGATAATAGATTTGATAAAGCAAAGAATTATCTGGGTGAGTGGGAAAAAGAGAAACTACATAGGATGCTTACCAGTTATGGTAATCTCGTCCTACTGTCTGATGGTGAAGCACACCCTCTAGTCTGTCCAGAGGCATTTTCTGCTGGTCTAGGGGTTGTCATCAGTCAATGGGCTGCTGCCAACCTAGATACCACCAAGGAGTTCATCACAGTCATTCCAGAAGAAAAGATCAATGATCTGGAATATGTGGAGCAAAAGATTATTGAGAACAGAGAGTACTCTGTAAATAATAGAGAAGAGATTCTGGACTATGCAAAACAGTTTGAATGGTCTAGAATACTGAGTGAATACTTCCTGCCAAACGTTGAAAAAGTGATTCATGGATAGAGATAGAAACAAATCTGTATACAAACTGAAAGGCATTGGTCCTATCTACTGTATCAATCTTGATGCGCAACCAGAGAGATGGGAATACATGGAGGATCAGTTTAAGTATTGGGAAATTGAAAACTACAAGAGAGTCTCTGCTTATGATGGTAGGGATGATGACCTTGGGGATATTCTTAAAGGCAGGTATCCTGACCATATGTCTTCTGGTGAGATTGGTTGTACCACATCACACCTAAAAGCAATTAAGGATTTCTATTACAATACTGATGAACCTTATGCTATCATGATGGAGGATGATTGCAATCTGGATCTAGTCAGGTTCTGGAACTTTACATGGAAAGACTTCTACTGTAGAATTCCTTATGACTGGGATGTAGTGCAAATTGCAATCATCTGCACAGGTGATTTGCATGTTAGGATTCATAAACGTTTTGTGAATGAGTTCTCAACTGCGTGCTATCTTATCACCAGGCACCATGCAAAGAAGATGATTGATCTTCATTGCAGGGGAGATAAGTACAAACTGGATAATGGAGTCAAACCACGTCCTGTGGCTGATGACCTACTCTATAATTCAGGTAATACTTATTCTCTGCCTCTCCTTCTCTATCGTATTGAGTTGGGTTCTAGTATCCACCCAGAACATATTGATGTCTTCCATAAAGGCAATTATGAGTCACAGTTAAACTATTGGCAACATCAGGGTTGCCAGCTGACTGCTGATCAACTGATGGATTTTGACCCTTACCTTGGTAGGGTCACACAACCAACTCAAAGGGAGGAAGAGAAACTTCCAACATATGAGGAAGGTACTTGACAGGGGTAGACATCCCTGCTAGTATAAATACTTAACCTTTTGTCTTACAGTAATTTAAGTAACAAAAGGAAACAAACAGAACCTAGTCGAGGTTCTTTTCATCTGTGGGTAACCATTCCACAAGTAAAAAACGAGGTAATTCCAATGATCAAATCTGTATTCGCAGCTACTGCTGTTCTTTTCACTTCTGCAGGTGCTGCCCTTGCAGGTCCCTACGTCAATGTAGAAGCCAACTCTGGATGGGCTGGTTCTGACTACTCTGGCACTGTTACTGATGCTCACGTAGGATACGAAGGCGCTCTTGGTGATTCCGCTGCTTGGTACATCCAAGGTGGTCCTGCTCTTGTTGCCATTGATGGCGAAGAGACTGAGACTGAATTCAGTGGTAAAACTGGTGCTTCAGTTGCTCTGACTGAATCCCTGTCTGCTTATGGTGAAGTCTCCTTCATCACTGGCGATGATGACAACAGCTATGGAACCAAAGCTGGACTGAAGTTCAACTTCTGATCTTATATGTTATAATTGGAGGGTCCAAGAGGACCCTCTTTTTTTATGGAGAAAAATAATGGACTATGATTCTATTGACCTTTGTATAAGGTCTATTACTCCCTCTGAGACCAACCCAGAAGTGGTTGTGCTGGATATGCCATCTAGGTATGATCTATCCCCACAGAAACCTGCAGAAGTGTCACTAACAGTTGTTGACTTTATTCAAGAGAGATATAATATTGTTATGTGTCCTCCTGGTTGGCCAACACCTCCTACTGAATGAAAAAGTATTTTCTTTCTCTAACATCTAATCCTATAGTTCATATCAATGTATTGCTTTTGGGATGCCTGATTATCATTGGTCAGGTACACAACAACTATCATCATGATATGACTAAAGATGCAGATTCTTTTGTTTATAACTGGTGTAGATCAAATCCAGGTAAGTGTTCCAGTTACTAAAGTGTCCACTTCCAATTTGACAAATGTTAAAAAATTATATATAATGTAACAATACTTCACACATTGGAGAAACCATGACTGTAACAACAGAAGAAGGTGGACGCACAAACATGTGGGCTACTGAACCAAGAATGTACATGACCAAGGAAACCCTTGACCGTTATGGCATTGAGACTCACAATGAGTTCGCTGAAAAGTTGAATGGTCGTGCTGCAATGTTGGGTATTGTCGCTGGGTTTATTTCATATGCCTTTACAGGACACTTATTCTTTGGTATCATCTAGTATAACTAGAAGATATACTTAGAAGCTTATATGAGCAACCCCAATGCTCTCTATGAAGATATGGAGAGACTAAATGCCCTATACGAAGAACTCTGCTGGGGGCACGATGATGAAC
>CEWA01033264.1_pt1 | contig 15998 bp, 29 predicted proteins | sample 530361 | NCBI WGS metagenome assembly CEWA01 (sample SAMEA2620000, study PRJEB7988) | marine metagenome | biome: marine biome (ENVO:00000447); feature: surface water layer (ENVO:00002042); material: "saline water (ENVO:00002010), including plankton (ENVO:xxxxxxxx)" | depth 5 m
ATTGTGCTATTCCACCACTACCATCATCTGATCTAAATATAATATCTCCATCATTTGTATATTGCGATACATATAAATCTCCTGTATTATTGTCAATATTAGCATTATCTGTACTATTGTTGTGATATATTTCTAAATCTCCAGAATTTCCTAATTGCAGTTTTTTAGCATCATATATTCTTAAATTAACTTTAGCATTTAAACGAACATTGCCACCATCTAGACTAAAATATTCAGCAACACCGCCATTTCCATTATCACATCTAAATATAATATCTCCACTATTTTGTTGGTTTCTTATATTTAAATTACCATTAATATTATCTATCCAAGTATCATCTACACCATTGTGAAATATTTCTAAATCATAAGAACTACCTACGTATATTTTAGATTTATCTGGGAATACAGTTGCGCCTAATATATTACTACCATCTACTTTACCACCATCTAAATAAAAGTAAGTTTGTACACCACCACTACCGTCATCAGCTCTAAATAAAATATCTTTATCTGCAGTTATACTTTCTATATACAAATCGTTGTTATAGCTTCTCATATAACTTTTGTTTGTATTAGGATCATGCCACAACCTTAAATCTAAACCATCACCAAAAGTAATTACTCCTCCATCAGGTCTTGTTGTATATGTATAAGAGCCACTAGCTCTAGAACCATCTAATTTAAAATATTCACTAACCCCACCATTACCATCATCTGAATAGAATATTATATCACCATCCAATGCGCTATTTTTAATATTTAAATTACCTGTAGCGTTTATAATTTCTGTATTTGAACTATCGTGTTGTATATATGCGTCTAATCCAGTACCAAATCTTGCTTTGACATTATCATTAAATTTAACATCACCAGTCATTGTACCACCAGCGAGTGGTAAGTAATTACCAAGTGCGCTAGCAAGTAAATTAGTTGGGGATATTTGAATATTACTAGCTCCCTTGTAGCCTACTACAAAGTCTATATCTCCTTCGGTATTACCGACTGTAAAATCTGAGAATTTTATATTTGCCATGGATTATGGATTTTTGATCATGAATTTAAGTGAAGGACTTGTGTTTTCTCCTATAAGAAAGTCTATTCCGTTTTCACCTAGAATAAAGTCAACACTAGGTGAACTACCAGAACCTGGATCAATAGGAAGAGCTCCTACCGCTATTGCGTTCTCTAATATAGTAGACATGTTATGAAAGTGCTTTTATATCCGATGCTGTAGTACCAGCTGCTTTTACTCTAATAACTTGTTGAGGTATAAATGAAGCGTTACCAATATTTTTCATTACTATTTCTTCACCTTGCTGAGTTATTGCAGTTACATCACCTGTACCGCCTACGTATAAACTATAACCACTATTACCTTCGTTAGTACCAGGAATACCACCATTACCTCTATATATTTTATAATTGTAAGGCGCCGCTGCTGTTATACCAGGAGCTTGTAATGTTAATGTTGTGTTACTTGTTACAGATGTTATAAGCGCCATTTCAGTACCAGCTATTACAACGTCTCCACCAGCAACCACTTGATATTTACCAACTGAAGAAGTACCGTCTACAAACTTAGCACCAGCAGTTGTTAGCGTAAGATTATTTGTGCTACTAGCTCCACTTAAATAACTACCTGGTTGAGGTATGTTTATCGTGTCGCTTGGTATTACATCTACCGAACTTATTGGTTGATTTTTTGACATATTGTTCATTTTAATTTTTATTGTTCTTAAATATATTACTTGCCTTTTCAGTCGTACGTCCGCCGAAATAGGCTAACACAACGGACATCATTATCTTCTCGAAAGTATCATTCCATAACTCATTTATATGAAACGGCAGTGTTTCTATACTGTCTAATATTCCAGCCATTGAAAATATAACTATACACCATACTAATACTAATGGTCGTACATTTTTACTTAGCCATGAATCAGACATAGAATCTGCTTGCCATCTTGAAGTGATAGCTTGTATTTCTTTATTTTGTTGATCGTATATTATTTGTTGTAGTTTTACTTTATCCTCTGCAGGAGCATCAGATTTAGTAATAGCTTCGATAGCTTCTTTTGGAGATGTTACACCTTGTAACACACTACCTAATGTAGGGTTAATTACAGATGCCGCGCCAAACAATAGTTGACCAACAGTTGTATCTTTAAATTTCTTTTTACTCATGCTTTTTTATATGCTTCTGCTTCCCAAGGTAAATCTTTAGCTCCTTCTTTCATTGTAGCTCTAGAGTATTTTTTACCTTTCCAATATACATAATTATCATCATAATCTAAATCACCTCTACGCATTTGATCAATATGAACTTTTTCATGCGCTATAACCTCTGGGATTTGATTAGGTTTTAAGTCTTTGTTTATAATAATAGTACCATTATTATTAGCTTTACCCATTACACCTTCTTCCATATCTACATGATAAACTGGAGTGCTATCTAGTTTGTATGGAGGGTTAGTTAATTTAAAAGCCATATTATTTTTTATAAGGAAATATTTTGTTTAATGCTCCTTTTCTAGCAGCGCAGCCGCAAGGGATATTAAGTCCCTTGCTAACTGTGTCTACTACTTTTTTGATACCAGTAGCTTTAGTAAACTTTTCTATATCGTCTCCTAAACCTCTTGATTTCATACTTATGCAACAACTATATCAGTTACTTTTACGCCTGTACTGTTTTGTACAATTGACATAATACCACCTGGGTTAGCAGTAACAGCTGAAATAAATTGATCAGCCCACTCTTTACCTTTTCCAGTAACTGTGAATAAGTAACTTTTACCGTCAGCGTAAACTGTAAATTTGTTAGCATCAGCATCTCCGTTTGCTAATCCTTGATAAACAGAAGCAACGTTTCCAATTAAAATGTCTGAAAGTTGGTTAGCAACGTTTACGTCGATAGCTTTAATTTTAATGTAATTTGCCATAATGTTAATGTTAAATGTTAATGTTAAATGTTAATGTTGAGTTTTATACAGCTCTCTACTGTTATTTTTTCATTTTCTTTTTATCTTGAGCAGCTTTTTTCATAGATTCTTTTCTATCACCGTCTCCATCAATATCTGGAAAATCTGGCTTAACAGCTTTTGCAGGAGACTCGTGACCCATTTTCATAGCTGATCCCATTCCTGATTTTGAATGTTTAGACATCCATGATCTTCCTCCACTTGCATCTTTTGCAACTGGATTATCTTGTAATAAGTCTTTTCTTTCTTGTTTAGCGTAACCTTTGTTTTGGTTTTTAGCTGGTGAATCATGTCCCATTTTATAAGGACTCATTTCCATAGCAGAATCTTTGTGTCCCATTTTAGCGGGTGTTTTTCCGTAAGGCATAATATTAGTTTTTATTAGTTATTTTTTTCTTTTACCTGTGCAATGCATTTGTGTAGGCGCTTTGCTTTTTTTTGTTTTAGTTTTTACAGGACCATGATCCCCTTTGCTAACTTTTAAACCTTTTGCTTTGTCTTTAGGAAAAGTAGCATCTCCTTCATAAGAAGTGTGGTATTTAGTGTGTATATGACTTCTACCTGAAGGTGCATCATGTTTAGCTGGAGAACCATGATGTCTTTTATCATATTTCATATCACCTGCTAATTTAGATATATGCTTTTCATCAGCAGTCATTTTCTCATCACTATGACCATGTTTGTCATCGTATTTAATATCTCTTTTTAGATAATCAATATGAGCAGCGTCATCTCTTTCAGTTGCTTTATAATTACTAGATGTTACTCTTGTGTGAGCATGATCTTTTGAAAACTTAGAGTTTCCAGTGTATTGTCCGTAGTATCCTTTATGTCCCATTTTAATTTGTTAATTTTTTTTCACCGTATTTAGCTTCATAAGCTTCATCACTTAGATTTATTCTATCTTTTTTCTTTTGTTTTGTTGCTCCAATATCAGATATTGCTTGCCCTATTTTAGCAAACATATTAGCATACATTTGCCCTGTTGGTACGTATTGCGCTCCAGCAATATCACCGCCACCTACATATCCACCTTGTTTTAGTGGACTGTTTTCTTGAAATACTTTATTAAAAGGTGAACTCATAATTTATTTTTTTGAACAACCAAAGTTTTTAGCATAGTTAGCCATTTTAACTACAGCTTCACTATAGTTATCTTTTTTAGCCATTACAGAACTAGCTGCTTCGCATGTTGATTTACCAGGCATATTCTTTTTTACCCATCTAGTGAATTTACCTTTATTTTCTTCTTTTATTTCTGGAAATCCTTCTTTTAAAAAAGGACTATTAATTTGATAGTAGCTCATAATTATCTTCCTTTAGCGATTTTAGTTATAGGTCCAGCTTTATACATAGATTCAGCTTTTGAAACCTCCATACCAACTATACCCGAGCTAGATCCTTGACCCATTGGAAAACCAACTTTACTTAATGGTCCTTCCCAGATAGCGTTTTCCCCTATTTGACCTTCAAGTTTAGGGTTTTTTCTTATTTTATCAATATCGTGATTCATAATTTATTTATTAGTTTAATTCTCCTTGAGCACCTCTACTCATTGATTCGTCTCTTTTAGCTTTTTCTTCATCAGGATCTCCTTTCTTTTTTTCTTTTTCCATTTGATCTGATTTCATTTCATAATATATTTCTTGAGCATCACCACCTGTTTGCTTAGCTTTTCTATTAGCTTGCTTTTTCATATGAGCATCAGTGTGTGAATCTAATGGTGAACCCATCATTAATCCAGAACCAGCAACAGCTCTTTGTCTAGCATTCATACCACCAAACATACCTAGACCAATTTGTTGTGTCATTGGGTCTAAACTACCTGTCATTATAGGTTGACTGTAGTCGTTCATACCACCACCACCCATAGTGTTTTGAGCTTGCGATGCAGCTTGTTGTGCTGCAGCCATTGCATTAGCGTTAGTTAAAGAGTTAATCATTTGATTACCTCCCATGCTGCCAAATAAACCTGCAGTTCCAAATTTTAATGGTGTAAGCATTTTGTTTGGATTACCTTTACCACCGTCTGCTTTACTAGCGTGAACTGCTTTTCTTTGTGCGTCACTTACGTATCCCATAATTACCTTGTTTTATCTTTGTTTATATTATAAATTGCTTTTGTCATTACTTTATCAGTGTAAGAACTACCAGTTATAAGTTTGTTTCTACTACCGATATTTATATCTTCTTGACCAAGCATGATTCTATATATTCTACTTATAAGTTGCTTACCTTTAAAAGAAACTTTATATATATTATATTTTTGAGTTGTTCTGTTTCTATTACGCCAAACAACTATCCAATCATTTTGTATTAATCTATTCCATCTTCTGTTATCCCAACTATAAGCATATGTACCTATTTTGAAATCTTTTATTGTAAATAAATCTATACAGTCTAGATATATTAATAACTCTAAATCACTATCGTTTAAATCATTGTTTTTACAAGCCCATTTTCTTATAATACGATAATGCTTCATTAAGTTTAAACTCTTAATATCACTAGCATTTAATTTCATAATACAACAACTATGTCTTGTGCTTTAATTACTCGATATGATTTCTTATTTATTTCTATCTTATGTCCAGCATGTCTATCAAAGTATATTTTATCATTTACTTTAATACCTGCTACATCTTCACCAGCAGAAATTACAACTGCTTCTACATATCTAATGTCTTCACGTTGTTTTTCTGCAAGAAGTAAACCACCTGTTGTTTTGGTGGTTCCCTCTTTTTTTATTTTTATTATTAAGTTTCTACCTACTGCTTTCATCAACTCTAATATTATTAATTACACAATCGGTTGATAAAATAGTAGTAGCCACTGAAGCTGCATTTTGAAGAGCGCTTTTTGTAACTAATAACGGATCAATTATACCGTTATCAATCATATGTACCATATTTCCTGTAACAACATTAATACCATGACCATCTTCAGCTGGAATTGTATATTCCTTAAAACCTGCATTGTCTAGTATTGTTTTAAATGGGGATAATATAGCTTTACCTAAAACTTTTTCTCCAACATTTTCTTCCTTCATGTTTAAAGCAGCGTTTAGTAGAGCAATACCACCACCTGGAACTATCCCTTCTTTTATTGCAGCTTTAGTAGCACATATAGCATCTTCAACTCTATCTTGTTTTTCTTTTAGTTCAACATCAGAGTTTGCACCTATTTTTACTATTGCTATTTTAGCAGCTAACATTGCTAGTCTTTTCTCTAACTTAACTACTTCATAAGCTGTATTCTTTTCAGATAACTTATTTTTTATATCTTTAATAATTTCTTTTACCTCATCAGATGTTTCACTAACTTGTAAAATAGTTTCATTATCTGTTGTAATACTTTTTAAGCATTTACCTAAGTATTCTACTTTAACTAAATCTAAGTCATCACCAAGATCTTCGTTTATAATTGTAGCACCTGTAAGTAAAGACAAATCATCAAGTAGTTGTTTTCTGTTTACACCGTATGTGGGTGCGTTTACAACATTAACTTTTATATTGCCTTTTATTTTATTCATAGCTAGAGCAGATAAAACACCTTGTTCTAAATCGCCAATAATAAGCAAAGGTTTATTGTTTTTTATTACGTACTCTAGCACTGTTTGTATTTGCCTTATTGTATCTACTTTAGATTCAATTAACAGTACTAATGGATTCTCTAGTTCTGCAGAAGCAGTATCAGCATTTGTAATGAAATGTCTATTTGTAAGTCCTTTATCATATTGCGAACCCTCTATTATTTCAACTTCTGTTTTACCAACTGGTGAAGGTTCCATCATAACTACACCAGTAAGATCTACAGCTCTAAAAGCATCTGCAATTAGTTTACCTAATTCAGGATCGTTATTGGTTGATATTGTAGCTATTTGATCAATCATATCTCCTTTTACAGGAACAGATATTGATTCTAAATATTTTATTGTTTTTTCAACAGCTGAGTTTATACCTTCTTTTAATTCTCTTGAATTTGTTTTATCAGCAACTTCGTATGCATGAGATAATATAGCGTGTGCTAATATTGTTGCTGTTGTGGTACCGTCACCGGCTTGTTGAACTGTTTTACGTGCAGCTTCTTTTAAAAGTGTTGCACCCATATTTTCTACAGGATCTAACAAGATTACTGAGTTTGCTACTGTTACACCATCTTTTGTAATAATTGGTTTACCTGTAGCATCTTCTAGCATCACACACTTACCGCTAGCTCCGAGTGTGGAGCTAACAGCAGTTGTGAGTTTTGTTATCCCTTCAAATACTTTGTTCCTAGCTTCGTTACCGAAGTTAAGATTTTTAACTATTAGATTTGACATGATTAAATTGTATTGTATTTGTTATTTAAAGGTTTTCACGACTTTCGGGCCTTTTAAGAAATCTACTTTTTTAGCATAATGCTCTACCGATCCATCGATAGCAGTTTCTGCTCCTTCTATAGTTTCACGCCTTGTAACGTCGTGCCAAGTATCTTCATTTGGATCTTGGTATTCAGTTTGATAAAAACCGTTAGGTAATTGGGTTATTCTCCAGTTTGATTTTTCTGAAAGATGTTTCCAAAGGTCAATGGTTTCTTCTGAAATTTGTGGTTGACTATTCCACGTTCTAGTCTGATAATAAAACGTCATAATTTTGGTTTTAAGTTTATATTTGGTTTTGCGCTCTTAACCGAGCAGGTATATGTCTATTATTACTTGTTTTCTAAGATTTTTACTTTAGCTTCAAGTTCTTGTATTGATTTAATTAATAGTGGTACTATTTTACTGTAATCTACTCCTTGCATTTCTTCTCCGTCTTTTTCACCTGAAACCGCATCTGGTAATATGTCTTGTAACTCATGAGCCATAACTCCATAAGAACTAGAATTATCTACTTTCCATTTAAAATCGTACACAGGAATTTTAGAAACTTTACCAAGACCATCAAAATCTTTTAGATCTTTTTTCAACCTATAATCAGAAGAAGTTGAATAAGTAGTTGCAGACCCTGATATTGTTATATGACCAACAGTTCCATTAGGATTAAAAAATTCAATCAATGTGCCTTGTGCTGTAGAGCTTGATGCCATTCTTAAAGCAACTTTATCTGTACTAACAGGTATAAACCCACTACCATAAGCACTAGTTCCGTCTGGTGTTGCGGTAGTTCCAAACAACACGTTACCTGCATTATCAGCACGCATTCTTTCTGCGCCTGCAGTTGCCAAAGCAATTACACCATTTCCTGATTGTGCGTTTATAGTGTGTAATGCGCCGTTTGTAACTCCTGAAGTAGAAGATGTAAATGCTAAAGCTCTAGAGTTAGACGCAGTATCACCACCAACAATTAAATAAGTTCCTTCTGCGTAATTAGCTACTTCTAGTTTAGCACCCGCGTTAGTAGTAGTTCCAATACCTACATTTTGATCTGACGAAATTCTCATCGCGGTTATCAAAGTGTTTTGTTTTGCTGTTTGGAATAAAAGTCTAGAAGGGTAAACATTTGGACTACCCATATTCCAGGTTCCATCACCCTCACCTATTATAGCAGCTCCACTTTTAAAAGGGCTTGAAGGATCATTACCTTGGAAAAATATAGAACCTAAATCATCACCAGATACAATACTAGTATCATCTCTTCTTAAATTAAATATACTACCAGTAGTGTTTTGAATTGATACGTCGCCAGAACTATCTAAACTAAAATTTACATCTCCTTGTGTATCTAAAGTTCCTGTTTTAAATTCAATACCTTGACCGTCCATTAAGATTTTAGGGACTCCCGCCGCGGTTCCATCAAAAAACAATATGGGACTTTGACCTCTTAAAGTTAAAGATGCGCCATTTATTGTATCAGAAATTACAGCGGTTGGTTTTAAAGTAGTGATAGCGTTACCACCAATAGATAATTTAGAACTAGGACTAGTAGTACCTATACCAATATTACCATCTCCTTTTAAAGTCATGAGAGTATTTATTCCACTACCATAACCCGTAATTGACATTGTGCTTAAATATTCAGGAGCTCCTGATCCCGTAACAAGTATACCGAAATTACCACCGGGTGTATATGAGCTTGTAGGTCTAAAATATAATCTAGAACCAGTAGTACCAGTTATACACACATCTCCTGCTCCACTTGTATTCTCTACTTCTAATTTTCTATCTGGACTATCAGTTCCAATACCAACATTGCCATCACCAGCCACAATCATTCTTAGTAAATTATTGGTAACAAAACCTAAAGGCAAACTAGTACCTTGATACATGTTTAATGAACTAGCACCAGCATAATTTGTGTTATTACTTCCGTTTAAAAATACTACCGCTGTATCAATAGAGTCGTTTTTAAGGCGATATGAAGAATAAGCGTCAACCCCTGTGCTAGCATTTTCAACAGCTATGTTTACATTACCATTTACCGTGCCTTTTGTATGTAATTTATAATCAGGACTAGTAGTTCCAATACCTACGTTGCCTACTGAAGTAATACGCATTTTTTCAGTTACACCCGCGGCACCTGTTCTAGTTTTAAATGACATATAAGAGTTCCTATCATTAGCCGCGTTCCAAGGCTCTTCCTTACCTACTATAATATTACCAGCAACATTTTGACCAGGAACGTAACTTCTGTAATGTGTAAATCTTATTTCTGATGTTTCTGTACCAGCGTCTGTAGTATTTGAATTATCTATAACTAACTGAACAGCGTTACTTACTGAACTATTAATTCTAGCGGAACCACTTATATCTAATGTATAATCTGGAGCCATATTTCCAATACCCATAAATCCATTAGAATCTATAGCTACAGCGTCAAATAAAGTACCAGCATCATTAGCTACTTGAAAGCGCATATCTGCACCAGAAGGATTATTAGTACTATCTACTGTACGTATTGAACCTCCGTTTATAGTAGCTGAGTTGTCATCTACATTTTTAAAGTATAATATTCCACTACCAGAACTAGCAGCTGTATCTCTTGGAGATATGAATATATCACCAGCAGAATTAATACGCATTCTTTCTAAACCCTCTGTAATAAATGTAATCGCCCTAGAACCTGCCGACGTTCCTGTTGATATTTGAAGATTATCAGATACATCTAAATCTAATACAAGCCTATCGTTTGATGTAGAATCGAATAGATATATACTGTTTGATGCTATATTTCCAGAAACATCTAGGTTTTGAACTGGACTAGTAGTTCCAATACCTAATCTTTTATTAGTGCTATCAAAAAATAAATTATTATCACCTGCAACTTCGTTTTGACTATTCCAATAAGTTACTTGCCCAGCAGCACCTGCTCCTGATACAAATGTTTGATCTAGTTTTTCCCAACGATCAGTTGCACCTTGTTCTACATATATACACCAGTCACCTACGTTCCAAGAATTTGGTAAAGTACCTGCTCCGTTTGGAGTAGCACTACCTGCTGTAGATACTACGTAATAATGACCTACTACTTTTTTATCAGCTGCGGATAAATCTGGATTACCAGCATCACCAGCTAAACCACCCTCTGCTTGCGTTCTAGCATCCCATGTGCTTTGAAAAACTAAACCAGAAACTACGCTTGATATTTGTTGATCTACGTATTGTTTAGATGTAGCATGTGCATTTATTGTAGGTACTAATGGTATTTCTACTTGACCTGTAAATAAAGAAGGTAAAACAGATTTTGAATCAATTGCTCTAGCTGTACCTGCTACTGTAGGCATAGCATCGTTTTGTATTCTAAGATATGAAAGATCACCGGTTACTGTTCCACCACCACTGGTATCAAAGTCTAATATTTGAACAATAACATCACCCGCTGTACCATTTGATAACTCAACAGTTGAGTGTGTAGCTTGTAAATTAGTAGCAGTTACATTAGCACCTTCAAGTTTAGCCAAGTTGTTTGCACCTATCATATATGAAATAGTACCATTAGCAGCAGTTGTTGCTCTAGCTAAATTATAAGATCCATACACAGTAGCATTTGGACCATTTGTTCCTGTTCCATCATATCTACCTTCTAAATTACCACCAATAGCAAAACCTGTAAAACCTCCAGTTCCTTCAAATTCTCCTTTCGCATATAAACCATAGTTAGAGTCTGCTTGTGTACTACCCGTGTTTATACTTTCTCCGTAAAGCGCTACATTTGGAGCTGCAGTAGTTCCGTTTAATGTAGCTTTAATACCACTTACTGGACCTGCTTGAGTTAACGTTGGTGAAGATGTAGATACAAATTGACCAGCTAAATCTATAAGACCAGTACTTTCAGTCATAATAGAATCACCTAGTAAACCATTTGGACCATCTGTAAACTTAACTATTTTATTTGTAGTACCAGTTCCACTACCCGTACCGGTTACATAAGTTGCTATGTCAGCTAATGTAACAGATCTAGTAGGATTGTTATTAGTAGCGTCAACATTTGTTATTACTAATAAGTCTTCTGCCGATAAACTTGATAGCGGTAAATTAGGGTATGTGTATATTATTGCCATGTGTTATGAATAAATTCTTATTTCTAAATAACCGTTGCTTAAAAAACCATCAAGGTTACTAACAGTAGTTCCAGTTTCTATTTGAAAAAATGTATCACTAAGTCTTTTCCACGTTGAACTTCCATTAATACCTCCAAGATTAAATACAGCCGCTGTTTTATTGGCTGTAAAAACAGATATATTTGCTTCAGCTCTATATTGTCCAGCAGCAAAACGTGTCCACGTAAAAGTAGCACCCGTATTGTTTTTAAGTTCGGTTACAACAGGAGCGTTAGTTCCAGTCTGTGTTAAAAGAGCTGCGTAAACTGTATAACCTAATCCAGCATTTACTACATCACCTACTGTAAAGTTCTTAGTTGGGTTTGTTTGATTACCACTAGTTGTCTTTTGTGTTCCAACTAAGTAATCACCAACTACGGGTGTTACTGATGGATATGCTATTATTCTTGCCATTATTTATCTTGTTTTTTATCTAGCTCAGCTTTTAATTCTTGAATAGCTTTTACTAATACTGGGATAAGTTTACCATAGCTAGCTTCTAATTTTTCTGGATTTGAGTCATATACTAGATTTAAAAACTCATTATCTACGGTTTGCAATTCTTGAGCAATAAAACCTACGTCTTTTTTACCTTTATTAGCACTGAAGTATTCTTCTTCTACCACTCTATTTCCTTGTTCATCGTCAACGAGTCTTATTTCAGGTCTATTATCCCATACAAATCTTTTAGGTTTTAAGGAATTTACAAAATCAAGACCATATGGTAAATCTTCAATATTTGTTTTGTCTCTTTCATCTGACAATGCTGATATTGTACCTTGTTGGCATCTTAATACTGCTACAGAAGAATTACCTAATACAAATTCATTACTAACAGAGCTTCCAGAAGGTTCTGCATTAAAACCCAACATAGTATTGTTACTACATGGTCCTTGTAAATTAGTACCTGCACCAGAACCTACAGCTGTGTTTTGATTACAAGACGAACCACTAGTACCTATATTTTGAAGAGCACTTCTACCCATACCTACATTATCGCTGCAACCCTCATCTATATCCATACCAGATTGAGCGCCTACAAAAGTGTTACTATTATTCGCGGCACCTTCAGCGTCTCCTGATTTTTCCATACAATCGTAACCTATAGCTACATTTTTACCACCGTCATAATGTGTTGGCATTGCGTTATATCCAACCGCGACATTATCATCACCATTACAAGATTTTAAAGCGTTACTACCTATACCTACGTTTGAATCAGCACTTGAAGTAATCATTGACATTGCATCGAAACCATAACCTGTGTTTCCTGGGCCAGAATTAACTGCTGTTGAACCAAGTATCATTATGTCTAAACCACTATTTATATTAGAAGGAATGCTAGCAAGAGTTGCTGGAGATGCATAAGTAACACCTGTTATAACAAAACCTCCTATAGTTTTTGGTTTTACTCTTAAAACTTTTCCATTAGCTTGAGATTTTATTACATCTTGGATTGATTGTATCACAGCGGCTGAGTTCGATGTGCTTGAGAAAGATAAAGTAAAAGTTAAACTTCCTCCATTGTTTAATTGTAATTTAAAACTAGTAGATGAAACGGGTTCAATATATTTTACATTGCTCCAGTTTATTACTAATTCTTTTTGTGTTCCTATACCACCAGTTTTCTGGTTGTCAAATACTAGATATTGTGTCATTTTATTTATTATTAAGCGTAAGTTACGTTTGTTATTGCTATTCCAGTAGGTAGTACCGCAACTGCGTTAGATCCATTAGAGTTTAATAATGCTTTATTAAGTGCATCACCCATTGATCCGTTCGCCGCAGCACCATGTGTTAAAGTTATTGTGCCGCTTGATGTGCTTTCTGTATATATAGTTGTGCTTGTTGTGTTTACTTGCTGAAGAAAAGTTATCTCAGCTACATCTATAACTAAATTACCTGTCTTGCTAGTTGAAGATAATCCTGGAGTTGGAATTGTTAATGTATTCATTTTTGAATTAATTTTTTTTGTTTTTGTCTATAAGTATATACTCACACAAAATAGTGTAAATTTACAAAAAGCTGTGTAATATAGGATCTATTATATAATATATTACTCCTATCTAGATATTATACGTAGTATAATATCATAAGGGGGGAAGAGAATTTGAAAAGTAGTTGCAAATAGAGAGATGTAGTGTTCCCCCTCCCTCAAAAACCGTGCCAAACTCTGTAAAATCAACCTTTTTTTCCCGGCCCTACCGTTTTTACCTATTTTTTCATAATTTATTTTCGAAAGTTAATACAAAAGTATTTAGATAATATATATAAATAAATAACACTATGAATTACATTTTAGAAACTTCAATTGACAACATCATTAATCAAATTAAAAAAGAATATCCATACAATAACACAATGTGTCGTGATAAATATAATGAATCAATACAAAATTACTTATATGAATCAATTACTATTAATTTATAATATGACATATTGTCACACTATGACATATTGTCCAATAACATACTAATACTTTTATTAACTTAACAAATACACACTTATGAAAAACTTACTTAACATTATTATCAAATCATTTCTTACAACATTAACTTCAATTTTTATAATTGGTTTTATATTACTTATGAATCACTTAATATAAATCGAAACTTAATACTAATAAACTTAGATAATATAAACGTAACAACTTAATACTTAATAACTTAAATAAAATAATATGAACACACTTAATTCTAAAAGATTTGTTATTCGCAAATCACTAATCGGTAAAAACACAACTATAAATGTTGAATTTAAAAATGGAAAACAAGTCACTTACAATCACGATAAAGTATATGAAATCATGAAAGATACGTTGAATTCACTTCCGTGCTACATAAAATACAATTCTTACACTAGTTCAACTAATGTTCCTGTGAAAGCTAGACAAGTAGTAGAACACATAAATTAATACTTATGAGAATAATAAAATACATAAATCCACACTTTCCAAATCATGACTGGTTTAGATGTACAATAGACAATGAAACTTACTCTTCACCTAGTCGTGATAATGTGGAGTTGTGGCGAGATGACAAGTTAATCAATGCTGATTACTATAAAGAACTAAAAGAAATTAGTGATAAAGCAATGGCTCAAATGTACGAGAATAACCACAATAATTGGACAGGTGATTAATCGAAACATAATACAAATAACTCTAGATAATATATATAAATAAATATATGAATACAATTAAATTTACTTCTAAGACTACACTAAAACTAAATGGTGTTAACTACAAAGGCTATAATGTCGGTGAACTTCCTAACTCATTTGGTTTTCTATACAATGAAGACAAAGAATCATATGGTAAATCTCACTGGTTTAACTATAAAGGTTTAACATTTATTGAAAAAACTGAATTACCATGGTAACTAATATGAAAGAATTATGCGAGTATAGTAGACAAAAAAGACTATCTCGCAAAGCACAACACGTAGAAATACTTAAAATCTATGGTGAGTGTAGAGGTATGGGCGACAAGAACTATAAACTTCCGCAAAAGTCTTCGTTCCCTAAACAATATAAAGCGGCTTATAATAAAATATGGCGATGATAACATTAGATAGATATAAACAAAACTTAAAAATATTAGGCGATGATGTGTACTCTTATAGTACTCATGTAGCAACAATAGAATATCCTAACTTAAAACAACATGGTTGGTGGAGTGTAACAACTCAAAAACATATTAACTATGTAGCAAAAGAGTATAACTTAAATTTAATAAAATGAAAATAAATAAAAATCTAAAAAGAGTATTAGTCACTTTAGCTCTTATAACTGTAGGATTTACTGCGGGTAAACAACAAGGTGAGCAAGAAATATTGAATAGATGGGAAGATAGATGGTTCGACTCTGATTGGTATGACACTAGATCTATTGAAGATTTCTTATATGATAAAGATTATTCAATAGAACTTGGTGAGTAATCGAAACATAATACGAATAAAGTCAGATAATATAATAAACAAATAAATAATTATGTATTGTAGATGTGGAAACACTGTTCACCCAGTAAGATTAGAATTAGGTTATAAAACGTGTGTTAGTTGTTCAACAACTCAAACTTACTCGTACGTCCCTATTATCACCCATAAAACTGGTAATACTATACAAATAGTATCGCAAGAGGTTTCCGCATCTGTACATAAAGCATGGAGGCGTAAATAATATGGATAGTAGAAAAGCATACGAATTAATGAAAGAAGAATATATTGATAGAGAAGCAGCTGAGCTTTGTAATCAAATAGAAAAATCACTAGAACGCATGATAACATATGATAATGGTATGTTAGATGATATAGTATTTAATAAAATTAAAGCACAAGCCATCAAATTATTAAAAGAATGGCACTTGTAATCTAATAGACGAGTAGGTTAATTAGGATAGTTGGAAGGTGCTGCTGTTAGCGGCAGACTATCACGTAACTGAATTGCTAAATAGATTACTGATAACTAGGTTTGGATACATCACACGTTTAAGTACGG
>CEWA01044413.1_pt1 | contig 15506 bp, 37 predicted proteins | sample 530361 | NCBI WGS metagenome assembly CEWA01 (sample SAMEA2620000, study PRJEB7988) | marine metagenome | biome: marine biome (ENVO:00000447); feature: surface water layer (ENVO:00002042); material: "saline water (ENVO:00002010), including plankton (ENVO:xxxxxxxx)" | depth 5 m
GTTGCTTGTGTGGATTGGGAAAGGAGAAGTTATCAATGTTGGATAATAACTTTGAAATTACCAATACTCTTGTCTGTGATACTGTTGATATCAACATGACAAGTTTACAAGGAACTATCAAGACTACCTATGATGAGTTAGTCAAGGTGTTTGGACACCCTACCATGACAGATGGTGACCCTTATGAAAAGGTTAACGCTCAATGGTCAATAGAGTTCAAAGTACCATTTACAGATGATACTGGAATTGAGGACTTTGAAACTGTTACCGCTACAATCTACAATTGGAAGATGGGATATATCCCTACTGATGAGTATGATTGGCATATTGGTGGTTTCAGTTCTTATGCAGTTGATTGTGTCTACAAAAAACTTGACAAACCAACTATAAACTGATAGTGTAGAGAAATGAAAAAAATGATTATGGCGGTTGCCATCTGTATGATTGGCAACCCTACTTTTGCACAAGATTGTGATTATGTAAAAATTGTGCAATACGAAAATGGTAAGATAGTAAATTCTAAAACAGAATATGTTTGTGATTCACCACCTACCATTATTGTAAATTATCTAGAAAATAAGAAGAAAAAGAAACCACATTGGTCTGATAATTTCAAACCTATTAGGGTTGGTCATAGTCCAGACCCAACAGGCTATTATGGAAATTATGATACCAATCTGCTTTCTATTTTTGATTTCTTTAAGGTGAGGATTGATTGATGATGAAAATATTTTTAGGAATTGTTTGTGGTATTTTTATAGCGACATATTATCCACAAATAACTACGACCACCAAACAATTGTTTATTGAAAGTGGTGCTCGTGATAATATCGTTAACACATTGAAAGAGGTGAAATAATGTTAAAACAAGTCGTAACAATTGGTGCAATGGGTGTACTGATGTCTGCCTGTAGTATCTTTAATAAGACTACAGACAATATTGATACTGCAAATAAGATTACACCGTTTGCAGTAAAAAAAGCATATGAACATAAATCAAAGATAGTAGAGGAACAAGTCGTTAAAGTTCCAGATTGGTATACTAAGATGCCTGATAATGAAGATGCTATCTATGCAGTTGGTACTGCTATATCACCAGAGTTACAATTATCAAATGATATTGCAATCCTAAGTGCAAAGACAACTCTTGCAGATAGGATTAATGGTAGATTGAATTCTATTACTAAATCATTTATGACAAAAGTGGGTTCTACTGATGCAGACGCTTCTGTGATAAATGAGATTTCAACTGCAACTAAAAACATCATTGCAGATGTAGATGTTGCTGGTTACAAAGTAAAGGAATCTAAGATTGTATCAAACGGTATTCAATATCGTGTATATGTTCTCTTAGAGTATTCTGATGAAGAAGCGCAAAAAATACTTCTTAATCGTCTTAAAAAAGACAAAATGTTAATGTCTAAAATTAAAGCTAATGAAGCATTTAAGGAACTTGATAAATCAGTTAATAATTCTAAAACTGAAGAAGCAAAGAAGTTAGATAAATTAATTAAATCAGAAATAAAGGAGAACAATGAGATACTTTAGAAAGAATAATAAATATAAAGACAGACAGAAAGATAGTGGAATGACTGTTACAGTACGTCAAATTAAGAATAAAGACGGAACAACTACATCTGATATAAACGGTGCTATTCGTGTTCTGAAAAAGAAACTTATGAAAGAGGGTCTTTTTCAAGAACTTCGTGAAAGAAGTTTTTTTCAATCAAGAGGTGAAAAGAACAGAAGAGCAAAGGCTGCTGGTAAGAGAAGGTGGCAACGTAAGATGGAAAAAAGAAAGCAGGAGTTAGGTTATTAATGACCGACAATATCATAAAATTCCCAAAGAAATTTAATGGCAAGAAAATGCCTGTGATTGTGAATGTCAATCCAACAAGTGCATCTGAAGATTTAGATTTTGCTGATAATCTTGCAGAGGGACTCATGATTGGATTGATTCACAATATTGGTGAGAATGGTATTGATATAAAGAATGAAAGATTTATTGGTGATATATCTTTTTTAAATGAAGTGGTACGAGGAATACTTTATCGTGATATTGGTTTTAAACACCCTATGCAACCTTTTATGGAAGCAATAGTAAAACCAAAACTTGACGAAAAAGCGAATACTATTACGACTAAAGTAGACCTTAATTTATTAGAGGACTTGATAAGTAAAAAGGAAGATGATACTAGTTGATATGAATCAAGTTACACTATCTAATCTGATGGTGCAACTAGGTGGAAGTAAAAATGTTGAACCAGACTTTGTAAGGCATATGGTTCTAAATTCTTTGAGAAGTTATCGCTCCAAGTTTCAAGGTGAGTTTGGAGAATTAGTGCTATGTTATGATAACAAGACTAATTGGCGTAGAGAATACTTTCCTAATTATAAACATAGTCGTAGAAAAGGTAGAAAAGAATCTAAGTTAGATTGGAATAATATCTTTGATACACTACACATGATTAAAAGTGAACTAACCGAATTTTTCCCATATAAAGTTTTAGAAGTGGATAATGCAGAAGCAGATGATATCATTGCATCTGTAGTATTTCATGTTGCATCTGAACCTAAGAATTATGAAAAGGTATTGATACTATCAAGTGATAAAGACTTCATACAATTGCAGAAGTATAACTTTGTATCACAATATAGTCCAATGCAAAAGAAATTTGTTAACGGTGTAGACCCTACTACATATATTAAAGAACATATCTTAAAAGGTGATAGAGGTGATGGTGTTCCAAACTTTCTGTCGCCAGATAATACTTTTGTAGATGAGTTACGACAAAGACCATTGTCGAAACGTAAATTAGAGGCATGGATTGACTTGGAGCCAAGTGATTACTGTAATGAAGAGATGATGAGAAACTATCAAAGAAATAGAACTCTTATAGACCTATCTTATATTCCAGATGACATTAAAGAAAAGTGTACAGAAACTTTCTTGGACGCTCCAGAGGGTAATCGTAAACATTTACTTAATTATTTTATTAAGAAAAAACTAAAGTCCTTAATGGAAAATATAGGAGATTTCTAATGGCAATTGATACATATACACCTAGTTTTGCAGAGGTTCTTAAAAAAGTGAACAATGCAAAAACTAAGGATAAGAAGATTGAAGTTCTAAAGAAGCATGATAATGATTCTTTGAGAATGGTAATCAAATCTTCTTTTGACCCAAAGATTAAATGGGTGCTACCAGAGGGTGATGTTCCTTACAAACCTAACGAAGCGCCTGAGGGTACTGAACATACTTTACTAGTTCAAGAGGCAAAAAAGTTATGGCACTTTATTGAGGGTGCAGATAATAAAACCCCAAGAATGAGAAAAGAAACTATGTTTGTACAGATGTTAGAGGGTTTGCATAAAGAAGAAGCAGAACTTCTTGTCCATGCAAAAGATAAAAAGTTACATCAAAAATATAAAGGATTGTCACATGAAGTTGTCAAAAAAGCATTTAATTGGAATGATGACTACATGAGACTTGACAAATAACATACAATAGTGTATAACTAATAATGTGAGTTGAAATTGATTCGGAGTATATTATGATTAGTTTTGGTATTGGTATGTTATTGGCAATGTTTGCTGGTGGGATGGACGGAGCTGACTCCTCTCTCTCAACACTAGTCTGGACATCTCTTGCGAGTGTTGCCTTCATGATTCGAGGAGTTTATGTAATGAGCAAAAATGGTCAATTACAATAAACCTTGCGAATCGTGAGAAAATGGGGGGTATTATGACCCCCCATTTTTATTTTGCCCCCCTAAAAAATTCAATAAAATCAATGATTTAAAAATAGACTTGACAATGTTCTCAAAACAATATAAGATGTAAGTATAGTTAAGAAAGAGAGAAAAAATGAGTTGTGAAGTAAATACAATATTGAGAGAAAATCTCACAGATAAAGTATCTTCAATGACAGTTGATGAGTTTATAACTGCATTAGAGGATAACAACATTAGTGAAAGTAACGCTGTTGACAATTTGATTATAGCGTTGGTTGACAAAATGTTTGAGGATATGAGTCAGTAATGAACTTCGTTGAAGTAAATGGTGGAAATAAAGTACAGAAAGAAATCTGTCATAAAGTAGTTGGTCATATGATTAAGAAACTACTTCCTAGATTTCGTACTTTAGATATTACTGTTGATTTGGTAAAAATCAAAAGTGATGCTGTTGGTTTTTGTATGATGTTAGATACCAATAGAAACTTTAATATCGAACTTGATAAAGGTTTGAGTATTAAAGATATGGTTCAGGCATTGTGTCATGAGATGGTTCATGTCAAACAGTATGCAAGAAATGAAATGAATGATGGTATCGTAAAAGGTAAAGCAAGGTGGAAGAAACAGTACATTGCAGAGGATACCAACTATTGGGATTTGCCTTGGGAGAAAGAGGCATATAGAATGGAAAAGAAACTTGCAGATGACGTTTGGGAAAATGGAGTAATATGATGTTTGACAACAATGGAAATGCAATAGATGGTTGGGCAATTTTAAAATGTCAACCAGATAAACAACCAGAAATTGTTTCTCTACATCAATGTTTGGGAAATGCAGAGGAAGAAAAAATGGTTCTGAATGAAATGTCAGAAAGTACAGATACTACTTTTGTGGTGAAAAATACTTTCGGTTGTATGATAGAAACGACTTGACATTGTTGTCAGAACATGGTAGTATAAAGAGAATCAAAAAGAGGAGTTAGTAATGGTTCAATTAGATATTTTTCAAGACGAAACAACAAAAAAGTATTTGGATACTTTTGAAAGTTGTATAATTAACATTTCTGAGGGAGCAAGTGATGAAAAGTCAATGGCTGTTTCATGGTTGAATATGTTCAAAGAAAAAATCGCTAAGGGTGAAATTAAAATAGTGGAGAGTAAATAATGGAACAAGTTGCAGTTATTCATACAGCGTTTGAGGATAAACCATCAACCGTTGCATTTGTTAAAGTACCAGAGTTTCCAACATTAATTGAGAAACTTGAGTACGCATATCGTTGGACACAGAATATCATGGGTAGTTGGTCATTAAAGATTGACGCCGATGCTAATGACAATGTTACTGTTGTTGGTGATATTTCTAGTGGTTATGGATTGAGGTCTACTTCAGTTGGCGACCAAATATTGGTTGGTAACAAAAAATATGTAGTTGCCTCGTTTGGATTTAAAACACTTGATGGAGAAGCAGTATGAAAATTACAGCGGAAGAATTCGTAGAGTCACTTGCACGACTTTCAGATGAAGAGAAGCAGAAGGCTGCAAATCTTCTTGTCAGTAAGTGGAAGTACTTGACTAAAAGTTTCATGGGTATGGTTGATGCAGAGTTGCAAGACCAATTCATGACAGAACAGGCAGAGATTTTTGAAATGCAAAAGTCTGCTGAAAATGGAACTAAAATTTGGTAATAGGGAGTTGATATGACAATAGTTGCAAAGAAAAGGTCTAATACTACAATCGTAGATTTAGATGGCCCTCAAGGGAACGCTTTTGTTCTTTTGGGTATGGCGAAATCCACAATGGAAAAAAGTGGTTTTGAAAAAGACCAACAAGACAGTATCATGAATGAAATGAAGTCTGGTGATTATATTAATCTGTTGAGGACTTTTGAAAAGTACTTCGGTAGTGTTTACAATCTACAAACTTCAAACCCAGAGTATCTTGACGCTTTTATGGTGGAAAAGAATGCTTAAAGAAATTGTGATGTCATTTATGATTTCAACGACCTCTGCAAATGTTACAGAGGTCAATGAATTTAGAGAACTGGAAGCAACTTGTCTTGCAAAAAATATGTATTACGAGGCAAGGAATCAAGGTCTTGCTGGTCAGTTTGCAGTATCATTAGTTGTAATGAATAGGGTTAAAGATGATAGATTTCCTAATACAATTTGTTCTGTAGTAGAACAAGGCCCAACAAGAGAGTCTTGGAAAAAGAACGGTATATTCTATCCTATTAGAAATCGTTGTCAGTTTAGTTGGTTCTGTGATGGTAAAAGTGATGACCCTAAAGAACCTACTACCTATGCAAAAATGTTAGATATGGCAAAGGATTTAGTTTACGATAGAATTCAAATCGTAGATTTTACAGAGGGTGCAACACACTATCATGCTGATTATGTTTTTCCAGAGTGGAGAAATACAAAAACAAAGACAGTTGAAATTGCAGACCATATATTTTATAGGTGGGAAAAATGATTGAGGGTTACAAAGAAAAAGTTAAAATTCATGATGGACACGGATTCATCTATAAATTTGATAATGGGTTCGGTGCATCTGTAGTTAAACACTCTGGTTCTTATGGTAACGATAGAGGATTATATGAAATCGCTGTACTTGACTCTGATGGCGATTTGTGTTACAGTACACCTATTACTGATGATGTAATCGGTTATGCAAATGAAGATAAGATAAAAGACACATTGGATAGGATAAAATCATTATGAACTTTTTTTACTTAGATGAAGACCCATTTAAGTCTATTCAGTATCATTGTGATAAACACATTGTCAAGATGCCAACAGAGTACAAACAGATGTTGAGTACTGCACATAGGGTTCTTGATGGTGAGTTATATATTGATAGAACTAAAAATGGTGCAAGGATAAAACGGTGGAAACACCCAGACCGAAAGATGAACAGAGATTTATATCTTGCTGGTCATGTTAATCACCCTACTAATATTTGGTTAAGGGAGTGTACAGAAAACTATATGTTAATGTTCACATACTATAAGTTGATTTGTGATGAATATACATATAGGTATGGGAAAGAACATGGTGCAAAAGACAATTGGTGGATATTCAGAAATCCACCTAAGAATATGCCTAGTCTAGGTAATACAACACCAGTTCCACAAGCAATGAAAATGTTCCCAGAATGTATGGTTGAAGGCGATACAGTACAAGCATATCGTAACTTCTACAAGGTTGCAAAAAGGAGTTTCGCAACATGGAAAAACAGACCGATACCAACTTGGTTCAAGACCCAGAGCCAGAACGATACTACGATTGGATGCTTTGGAAACTTAGACAAGAAAATACACTTGAAAGAAGTCGCATGAAAACTATGTCGAGAGAAGAGATGTGGAAGAAAACTGTTGCAGATATGCAAGAGGAAATTCATGCATTGCAGAAAACGGTTGTCAAACTCCAAGAACAACTAACTCAATTACAAAGTGAGAGTGAACCCATATATAGTAAGAGTGAGTTGGAAATGATGGATAAAGACAATGCCGACATATAATTTCAAGAATACTAAAACTGGTGAAGAGTGGGAAGAGTTCTTTACATTGAGTGGTAAAGACTTGTTCTTAGAACAAAACCCAGACATAAAACAAACGCCTTCTATGTTTTCTATTTCTGCATCTGGAACTGGCGATAGAGTTAAAACTGATGCTGGGTGGAAAGAGAATCTATCAAGGATTGCAGAAGCACACCCAACTACTCCATTGGGTAATAAATATAATAAGAAGACTATCAAAGAACACAAGACAAGACAAGTCTTAAAAAAACATGGAGTATTGTGATGGCGAAAAAACAAGACTTAAAAATTGATGATTTAGTTACAATCAAACCTATTACTGATAATCAAAAGTTAGTATTTTCAGAATACAAAAAAGGTAAAAATTTATTTCTGCATGGTGCTGCTGGAACTGGTAAAACATTCGTTTCATTGTACCTTGCACTACAAGAAGCATTAGACCCATCTACACCTTATGAAACTGTATATGTTGTTAGAAGTGCAGTTCCTACAAGAGAGATTGGTTTCTTGCCTGGCGATGAAGAAGATAAGACAGCGTTGTTCCAAGTACCATATCAGAACATGGTGCAGTTTATGTTTGAACAACCATCAGACCAAGCGTTTAGTATGTTATACGATAGACTAAAAGCACAAGGTTCTGTTATGTTCTTGACAACTTCATTTCTTCGTGGTATAACATTAGACAACTGTATTATTTTAGTTGATGAATGTCAGAACTTGAACTTTCATGAACTAGATACAATTATGACTCGTGTTGGACAAGACTCTAAGATTATATTCTCTGGAGATTTTTTCCAAACCGATTTAAAACAGAACGGCGAAAAAGAGGGTATGGTTCATTTCATGGAAATCTTAGATGACATGGAAGAGATATCTTCAATAGAATTTAACATTGGTGATATTGTACGGTCTGGATTAGTTCGCAGTTATCTTATTGCGAAAACAAAAAAAGGGATTGAAACATAATGCCAAAAATATTCAGACAAACAGCAGTACATGAACCAGTTAAGAAAGGTACTTCCATTGGAAGAAAACCTATTTCTTCTACAATGAACAAACACAAACGTAGAAGTTATAAAAAATATAGAGGACAAGGTAGATGAAAGAAAACTACGATAAATGTTTGGAAATGATTCTTCACCATGAGGGCGGTTATGTTAATCACCCAAAAGACCCAGGCGGTGAAACTAATCTTGGTGTTACCAAGAGAGTTTATGAACAATGGGTTATGGAAAATGACTTACTCACAAAAGACATGAAAGACTTGGAGTTTGAAGATGTGGCACCAATTTATAGAAAAAATTACTGGGATAGAGTCAAAGCAGACTCGTTACCTAGCGGTGTTGATTTGTGCGTCTTTGATTTTTCTGTTAATGCTGGTACTGGGCGAGGGGCCAAATATCTCCAGACTATTGTCGGCGCTACTGCTGATGGTGCCATTGGCCCTAATACACTTAGACAAGTAGATGAGTGGGTTGCTACAAGATGTGAAGAAGATTTAGTACTAGAGTATTCAGAGGCAAGACGTAGGTACTATAGAAAATTAAAGACTTTCGATACCTTTGGTCGAGGGTGGTTAAGACGAGTTGACGAAACAGAAGTTGAAGCGTTAAGATTAGCAGGAGTATATCTGCAAACATAAAGTGAGGTTATATAATGTTTATACATAATGAAGTAAGTGTTCCAGAATTATCAACAAAAAATCTAAATCGTAAAAGATTTTATCAAACTCCAGATGGTAAACTTTATCCATCTATTACTACCGTTTTACAAAAACGTAAAATGGCAGGACTTATGGAGTGGAGAAAAAATGTTGGTGATGATGTAGCAAACTATATTGCAAGAACTGCCGCTCATAGGGGAACTAAGGTTCACCATATGTGTGAAGACTTCTTGAACAATAATTTTGATGAAGAAACTCATAAGAAGAACTTTCTTCCATATGTACTATTTGGTCAAATGAAACCAGTACTTATGCAAAAAGTGAATAACATTCTTGCACAAGAGTGTGGGTTGTATACCGATAAATATAAGGTAGCAGGACGAGTCGATTGTATCGCAGAATACAACGGTGTCAAATCTATTATTGATTTCAAAACTTCAAGAAAAGAACGCAATGATGAGTGGAATGAGTCCTACTACATTCAAGCGTCTGCATATGCAGAAATGTTTGAAGAACGAACTGGAATTGAAATCAACCAGATTGTAATTCTAGTTGTAACTGAAGATGGAGTTGTGCAAGAGTTTGTTAAAGACAAGGGTGAATATCTTCCCATGTTAGTAGAAGCGATTGATGACTTCACTTCAGATTGGGAAAAAGAAAATGAAATGGTTCATAGTAGTAGTAATGATGTGGCAACCTAGTGGACACACACCACTTTGGATTCCATATATTAGTTTTGAAACAAAGGAAGAGTGTTTATCTCATGTAGTGGTAAATCAAGTTGGTCTGTTTGCAAAAGCAATAGAACAATATGAGGGTCAAATACCACCACAACAAATATCATGTGTTCCAGAAAAAGGACTACGAGAACTTATCAAACCAATTGACCAACAAATAGAAGAGGATAAATCTAGTGTTTGAATATAAATGTAAAATGGTCAGAGTAGTTGACGGCGATACAGTTGACGTTGACATTGACTTAGGATTCGGTGTATGGTTACGAAAACAAAGAATCCGTTTGTATGGAATTGATACACCAGAGTCTAGAACTTCTGATGATGTAGAAAAAGTATATGGATTGGCTGCAAAAGACTTTCTAGTCAAATGGACTAATGCAGGCGACCTCACTTTAAAAACTTTCAAAGATGGTAAAGGTAAGTTTGGACGTATCTTAGGTGAACTATGGTTTGGCAGGACACACAATATCAATCAGATATTGGTAGATAATCACCATGCAGTTCGATATCATGGACAATCAAAAGAAGAAATTGCAGAAGAACATATTACAAACAGAGCAAAAGTAAAAATATGATGCTCAGTACTGTTTATGGAATATATGTGGTTCTTGGTATGTCATTGAATTATGATGAGGTCAAATTGAACACAAATGTTCCACCTTTCTTAGATTTAACAAGTTGTGTTACATATGTAGAAGAAAATAAAGATGATATTTTCAAGTCTGCATCAATCGCTTTTGGGGAATATAAGATTCGTGAAATGGGTTGTGTAGAAGTTATCAATAGAAAGTTTGTACCTATTCATACTTTTGACTTGACTTCTTAAACACCTTATGATATAAATAAGACATAATTCGTTGATACGATTCAACGCATGACTAGGACATGGGGGCAGTACCCATCACCTCCACCATGAATACTTGTCCAGTACAAGGCCTTCGTAGACCTTTGTTGGTACATGGGTGGTTAGACATCTTAGGATTTATCGGTGTGGCCCACCGACAAGTATTCATGATGGGGGTGAACTAGGTTCGACTGGTATGTAGAGATGAGAGTAGAATTATCGGTTGACTGCGTAATAGGTCAAAACTGTAAATGCAAACGACAATTTTGCATCTGAGGATTTTGCACTCGCTGCTTAATCGCTCTGAGGTTCGGTGGTGTCCTTGGAAACAGAAACATCACCACTTAATTTATTAGGAGATATCATGAGAGAATTTATTTACGATAGTTGGAATGGTGTCATGGATATGGATAAAAATCCATTAAGACATATTCCAGATTTAAATACAAGACACATGGTGCTTCAAGTCCTTGCATGGATGTGGTGTATTGTGTTTAGTATGTGGGTAGGTAGTTTCTGGATTATGGGTGCAAGTATGATTGCTCATGCACTTATTCTTGGTGCGATTGTAGTAACAGTTGCAACATTTGAAACTGCAAAAAGGAAACCATCTTTTTTTTTAAGAATGGAACAAGGAACTAACGGTTATCACACACCTAGTAGAACTAGACATATGTGGTATAACGGTAAAAGAATAGAATTGGATAAAAATGATGTCGGCGGTGAACACGAATAGTCTTATGACTCCTAAAAAATTCTCTATGAGAATAGAGAAACTTGCAAAAGATAGTGATACTTCTTATCTTGATGCATTGTTAGATTACTGTGAAAAAAACTCTGTTGAACCAGAGCAAATCAAACCCTTAATCACAAAATCTTTGAAAGAAAAACTAGAGGTCAATGCAAGGGAATTGAACTTCTTACCTAAAGTGGCAACATTACCGATATGATGAACATGGACGCTTTTGATGCATATAAAGTATACATCGCTCTAAAATCACACTTCAATAGTGATTATGATTTCAACAAATATCACGGAAAGACTAGTGTAAGTCTGGACTCATTTTTAAAAAGAAGTGATAGACATTTCTTTGGTAAAGTGGGTAGAAAGTACAAAGAAGATACACCAGACTTTTTTATATCAAACTTTATCAATGACCCTAAAGGTTGGATTGGCAATTTTACTGATAACAACTATGTAGAATATTGTAAGAGAAGACAGAGTTTAAAATACACTTATCAAAATGACTTAGTAGATTTGCTAAGAAAAGGTAAAGACATTGATGACATATTAAATGTTAAAGATGGACAACACCCTTTGTTGTTAAAACAATTCTTTGGTAAAAATGTAGATATTGAAACTATGGTTATTTTAGATTCATTATTCTCATACTGTAAAAAATGGGATAGAGATATTGATGAAAAGATTATCTGGCCTCAGACAAAAAAACTTATAAAAAATTATAGTTCTGTCTTGACTTTTGACAGAGAATGGTATAGGATAGAAACAATCAAAATAATTAAGGAGTATTGTGATGAAAAGTGAAGCACTATCTGTGATGAAAGAACGAGATTTCTATCATGCAAAGGTAGAAGAGCAAAAGAGTATTATTCGTAAATTAGAATACGATAATGCAGAGTTAGTTGCAGACCGTAAGAAACTTGCCGAAAGGGTTAAGTTCCTTGCAACCAATCCACCAAAACGACCTAATACGAGGTATCGTAATGGAAGAGGTTAAGACAACTAAAATCTATAAAGCAAGGTATACTACTGTACCTAGAGAGGGTATACCGTCTGCGTCTATTCCAGTTAAACCAATTAAGTATCATGTAGAATGTTACAAAGGTGATAAGATGGTTGCGTTCTATACAAAGAACCATCTATCAGAGGCACAAATGGAATCAAGGAGTTTTGTTGGTGAGTAAGAAGAATGGTGTTTTGAAAGATATGTGGGATGCAATTAGAAAAGATGACAGACCACATTGGGAAGTCATGGCAGATGATGGAATGAATAAATTTTTGAAGTTCTGTATCTTCTGTGTTTTTGCATATGGATTTGTTGTAGTTGCAATAGAATTATTTGATAGGTTTTTTGGGTAATGGAAGTTAAAGTAATAGATGTTATGGGAACAGACTTGACCGTAGTAAATGCGGCTCGTGTTTCATTTAAAAAAGAACATATCAAATTTGATTATGAAAAAGATGAAAAACTAATTAAATACTTAGCGACACACGACCATTGGAGTCCATTTGGACATTGCAGTATGCAGTTTCATATTAAGGCACCAATATTCGTTGCAAGACAATTAGTGAAACACCAAGTGGGGTTGGTGTGGAATGAAGTGTCTAGACGCTATGTAGATGATGAACCAGAGTTTTACACTCCTAGAAAATGGAGATTGAAAGCAGACAATAAAAAACAAGGTTCATCTGACGAAACAATAGAATACAATATTGATGGTTCAATCATGTTTGTAAAACAGACATATGAAAATCTGTTGAAAGCAGGAGTTGCACCAGAAATGGCGAGAATGGTTTTACCACAAAATTTATATACTGAGTGGTATTGGTCTGGTACATTGATGGCATTTGCAAGAGTTTGTAATTTACGTTGTGCAAAAGATACACAATGGGAAACAAGACAAATTGCAGATAAAATTGATTATGAATCAGAGAAATTATTCCCTACAAGTTGGAAATATTTAAGACATATTTGACTTGACTTTTAGGTTATAATGGTATATAAATAACTTTATATTATGAATACTGTGAAATACTTAAACATACGATAACATATATTAACATAAGGAGATTATATTATGTCGTTACAAACGCTTAGAAAGTCCAATACTTTGGACAAACTTCTTGCATCAGTTCAAGAAGAAAATGCACCTCAAGAAAAAAAGTCCTATGTGGACGAAAGACTGTGGAAACCAGAACTAGATAAATCTGGAACTGGAAGTGCAGTAATTCGTTTTCTTCCTGCCGTTGATGGTGAAGAACTGCCTTGGACTAAATTGTGGAAACACGCATTTCAAGGCCCTACTGGTAAATGGTATATCGAAAACTCTTTGACTACCTTAAACCAGAAAGACCCAGTTTCAGAATACAATACTTCATTGTGGAATACTGGTATTGAGTCTGATAAGGAAACTGCAAGGAAGCAAAAGAGAAAGTTGGAATACTACTCAAATATCTATGTAGTATCTGACCCAAAACACCCAGAGAATAATGGTAAGGTGTTTCTATTTAGATATGGTAAGAAAATCTTTGATAAGATTATGGCTGCAATGCAACCAGAATTTGAAGATGAAACTCCAATCAATCCATTTGATTTCTGGGAAGGTGCGAACTTCAAGTTGAAGATTCGCAAAGTTGATGGTTACTGGAACTATGATAAATCAGAATTTGATAGTGTTTCTGCATTGTTAGATGATGATGCCAAGTTAGATGCAACTTGGAAAACTCAGTATCCTCTCGCTGATTTCCATGCGCCATCAAATTTCAAGTCTTATGAAGAACTCAAGAAAAGACTTGATGATGTTCTATCTGGTACGATTACTGCAAGTGCAGTATCAATGATGGACGAAGATGTTGTGGAAACACCACAGTTCAAGTCTGAACCAGAACCATCAATTCCAGAGGTAAGTCAAGAAGAAGATGATGATACAATGTCATACTTCCAAAAACTTGCCAAGGAATAGTAAACTGGGAAAGTACTAGTGGCGTGCTAGGGTTTACTACTAGGGAGATGTAAGAAATTGCATCTCCCTTTTTCTTTCTTTATAAATAGTAATGTTTGGAGAGAGAGAAATGATAGAAGTAGTAGCTGCTGTTTCGGCAGCGTCAACCGCCTTCAATGCAATTAAAAAAGGTTTCGCTGTTGGGCGAGATATAGAATCTATGGCAGGAGACTTGTCCAGATGGATGGGCGCTGTTAGCGATATTAAGAAGGCAGACGAATACAACAAAAAACCACCTCTGTTTAAGAAACTTTTTTCTGCTGGTTCAGTAGAGGAAGAAGCCATGCAAATTTTTATGGCGAAGAAAAAAGCAGAGGATATGAGAAATCAACTCAAGCAAATCATTACTTTAACAAGGGGTATGAGCGCTTGGGACGAGCTGTTAAGAACAGAGGGTGAGATTCGTAAGAAAAGACAAAAGTTAATTTACGACCAAAAAGAAAGACAAAGAAAACTTATTGAAGGTATATTGATTGCCTTTTTAGTATTACTGATTGGTGGTGCAGTCATTGGACTTATATTACTATACATGGGTACGAGAGGACTAATATGAACTTACTAGTTGCGATTGTTCTTATAACAATCTCAACACCAGTAAATGCACAACCAGATAATATCTATGGCAACTGTCAAAGTTGCAACCTACCAAAACCAAGTGAAGATTATACTACTAGACAAAAAATTCTAAAGGGTATGATTAAAGAAAAAAAGTATACGACTTGTAGATTAAAGAAAACAGTCAAGTCAAGATATACTGGTAGACAGGCGTGCATTTATCTTGGTGGAAATAAAACATATACATTGATGTATGAGGACAATTGTCCTAGACAGTATCGTTGTGTCTATAACCCAGGCAGTATTGAACCTAATATTGATGATGTTTTAGATAGTCTGAATAATATCAAAAAATAATTATGCAGTTGCACCAACTCCTGCTGGTTGTGAACCATTATCAATCATAGTTGGCATGACCGTTGTTGCTTGAGTATTGTTTACCATTTGACTTGGTGAATTTACTGTAGTAACATTTGCACCACTTTGTTGTGTTTCTAATTGTTTACTTAGATTAACAATTTGTTCTCTCATTTCTGCAAGTTCAGTTTGATTTGCAATTGACATTTTAGATGCATCAGCAAGTTTTTGATTAAGAGAATTAATTTCTTCTTGTTTAAGTTTTACGGTTTCTGTAAGTTGTGTATTAGGGTCGCCTTCTTCATCACCACCAAACATTTTAGAAAAGAAACCACC
>CEWA01098262.1_pt1 | contig 14838 bp, 18 predicted proteins | sample 530361 | NCBI WGS metagenome assembly CEWA01 (sample SAMEA2620000, study PRJEB7988) | marine metagenome | biome: marine biome (ENVO:00000447); feature: surface water layer (ENVO:00002042); material: "saline water (ENVO:00002010), including plankton (ENVO:xxxxxxxx)" | depth 5 m
AGACGGACAAAAGTAGACAGAATTGCAAGTTGTTCTTCCTTGTCATCCGTCGCCTCTTTTATTTTTCCAATAATACCTTTACTCTTAGGTTTCTCTATATGGTCTGATACTTCTTTATCGCTCATTTATATAAAGAGTAAGGCATTATTATTTATGCCGACTGTACTTTCTTCTTTCCAATATTATATTTGGACTCAAGTTCCCATTCACCCTTCTCTTTGTATGCTAATACTTTTATTTGATTGAGTGGTGCAATATCAAGAATAGTATCAGCTTTAACAATGCTAATTAATCCCCAATCAGCAAGAAGTTGAGTAATTCTATTTCTACGTTGAATATCGTTTTGAGTTAAATTTGCCGTCTTACCATCAAGGGCAAACAATTCTTTAAAATGAACGATGTAATACTTTCCTTGCTTATGCAAGATATGGCAGGACTGATAGAGTTTCTTTTCTTTACGTGATGCAACTCCAATCCTTGAAAGAGTTTCTCTTACCTTAAGAAAGTCATCTGGTTGAGAAAGTTTTACCTCAACCATACTTTCACGAGTCCATTTTACCTCAGCAACTTGAGACATTATGTCTTTCCTCCACGATTTAATTTCGATTTAATAAATTCAATTTGTTCTTTATTTAGTATCTTTAGAACTTCTTGTGCTTTTGGAGTACTATAATTATAATATTCCTTGATAGACTCAAGATCATCTAATTTTACTTTCTTGTCCCAGGGGGAGAAACGTTTTCTCTTCCTAACGGTATTTATAAAGAAATCATATTGAAGTTTATTAGGCAACTCCCAATACAAATTCATTAGGTTTGCCAAAAGAATAGTATCGATATGAGATGAAAGACATTTGTTAATGACCCATGCTGGATAATCTTTTTCCCAACCTGGATCATCACCATCCATCAAATTAATTTTTGTCTGATTGATTGACTTCAAATAATCCGTCAAGTTGTGAGCATACTTCATAATTAAGTAACAAAAGTTCTTTTCTTTTTTTCTGGTCTTTAGTATAAGTTCCTGTAGATCTCATGGTATAAGTTAAATCCCAATCTTTTTGATACCAACCAGGAAACCTCTCTTTAACAAAGATATCAGAATTGTAAGTAATCATACATTTATGATCAGAATTATTACAGTGTGCTGCAAACAATTCATGATCAAATCCCTTATGCATATTACCTTTCTTACCATACAAGGAGTCTTTAATGTCGTATGGAGGATCTAGAAATACAAACTCGCCATCACCATAAACTAAATCAGTATAATCAAAATTGGTAATATTCCAATACTGAATAAGTTCAGATAATGCTGGGAGTTTATCTATACCTCTAAATGTAAAGTTCTGCCTAGATGCCTGCTCACTAAATGAAGATGACTCTGACAGTCCACTAAAAGAACACTTATTAACTATATAAAAATTAAATCCTACAACGTATTCGTCATCACCAGTGAGTGCTTTTTTTGCATTGATGAATGCTTCCTTATGAGCAACAGGACTCTCGCCAAGTTCAGTTTTCAATTCCCTAAGGTCTGACGACAACCGTTCTCCATTGACCTGTAGGGTCTTCCAGAAGGCGTAGAGAGGACGATAGAGGTCATTCACCCATATCTCAGCGTTAGGGTACTTCTGGGTCACGTAGAGCGCCATAGAACCACCTCCTAGAAAAGGTTCCCTATAGTACTCAATGGGAGGGAGGTGCTGACTCAAATATTTGATTGCCCTAGATTTGCCTCCAGGATAACGAAGTGGTGTTTTCAAAAGTGCCATTACAGGATGCCTTCAACTCCATCAAGTATATCAGATGCCGTGATGCTTTTGGATGCAGGTTTAATATTTGTAAAAAGAACCGTAAAATCTCCTGGTTGAAACTTTACCTTTGCAGTTGTTGATTTGGGTGTCCAGTACACACGCTTCTTAGCAGTGTCCCAATCAGTGTAACCAATAGACATGTTCTCAGTATCGACCAAGAACATATAATCAAAAGTTTCAGTTACAACCTTTGTGTCACCTGCAAAGTTTTTTAGAGTGATTACCTTTGTTGCTCCATTCTTTTGAAACAATCCAAGAGTTCCTTTCATTTCATAACGAATTTCATCTTCACCAATAAAATCAACTCCGTCCATATGATCACCAACATAACGGACCTGCTTGTCACTCCACTTTGCAAACGACTTCTCTTGAAGATAAGTTCGGAAAGTTTTGAAGGTGTTTGACTTCATCTCTTTGGTGTTGGTAGCATCTACACAACCAAAGAACTCTTCCAAGTTAATGCGAGAAAAATCAAGATTCATTTAAATTTACACTCCGTCATAAGTTCAGTAAAAGCAGACATAAGATTGATTTCTTGATCTGCAACAAAGGCAGACATATGTTGGTACTTACCAAGAATTATAACTGCTTTTTGTATAGATCCATCAGTGTTATCAAAAAACTCATACAAATTGTCGTAAATTGATCTGAAGATATGGACTGGTTCATTGTCTAGATTAGAAGAAGTCCATTTCTGCACAGTTTTATATTTCTTATACTTCAAAGCATTAGTTAATTCACTAAATTTAATTTCAGTAAGCGTAGAGAGAATACCACTATCAATTACACCTCCGACTGAGTACAGTTGACACTCATTGAGAATCCTACGCCAATCTGGAAAGAACTTTACAATTAATTGGGGAAGAACTTTCTCATCATATTGTATACCCTCTGCCTTAAGTATAACCCGGAGACGGTTGAAAAACTCATTTGCGAGTTTCTTCTTTTCTGTTCCATTGATTTTGAAATCGACGACTGCACACCTAGAGTGGATGGGTTCAATGATTTTGTTTTTGTAATTGCAGGCGAAAATAAACCTACAGTTACCATGAAATTTCTCAATGTTCGCCCGTAGAGCGAGTTGTACATCGCTGGTTGTGTTGTCAGCTTCGTCAACAATAACGACCTTGTGTTCTGATTCACCAAATAGTGTGACGGTCGATGCAAAATTTTTGATTCTGTTTCGTACTGTTTCAAGTGCTCTACCTTCGTCTGATCCATTAATTTCAATATAATCAGCATTGAGTTGTTCGCACAATGCCCGTGCAACCGTAGTTTTACCAATACCAGCAGTTCCATGTAAAAGTAAATTTGGAATCTGCCCCTTTTTCACAAATGCATTAAAAGCATCCTTGGTACTTTGAGGGAGGATGCAATCATTAATATTCTTGGGTCTATACTTTTCAATCCAAACAAAAGAATTATCAGACATAATAAAAAAATTAATTAGTTTCTTTCAGGTTCAAGAGCAATGAAATACTCTAGATCCATACTGTCTTCAATAAAATGTGCTGCACCCCGACCTTTATCGTCAAAGATAGCAACATGAACTGTGTAGTTACCAGAAATAACTTTGATGTTTTCCATCTTAAACTTAAAGTCAATAGGAGTATCAGAGTGCCCAACAACGTAAGACATCATATTGGAGGTGACGTTATCAATGTCAACTACAACCAGATGAACTTCAGAACCCTCCGACTTCAGACACAGATCAGGAAGACCGAATACTGCTGCACCTTTTTTCAAAGACTTAAGCATTTCCATTGTAAGTTGAAAAGAAAATTGACTTTGAAAATTAATTTTCTTTTGAGGTGGTGTTACCACCAGATCAGGATCAGAATAAAAATATTTAATTTTAGTGTGGTTGTTTTTGATAGTTACATATTGAGAGTTTCCAAACTCAAGTTCACAATCCGCAAACAAATCTAGTCCATTCAGAAATTCACCTAGGTCATAAAGTGCAAATTTTTCAGGGAAAGTTTCTGCAACCTTTGCTCTAGCAAAAACATTGTTAGTAGTAGCAATAGTACCAATCTCTTGCCCTGGTCGAATCAACAGTGAATTGTTGATGTCCGCAAAATTCTTTAGAATTTCTTTTGTCTCTTCAGATAGTTTCATACTCACTGGTTGTAGGTTTCACGTTGGTCTGCATTCTTTTTATAGAAGAATCCTAGAAGAATAGAATAATGCTGAATCTTCAAAATATCTCTTTCGGCAGTTCCTTTCTTATCATACCTAGAGGTATATTTAAGAATATTGTCTCGACAGAAGGGTTCTCCATCTTTATGTGATGCCTCAATAAAATCCAAAGTTTGGATATTTTCATCGTTGGCGGCATAGTGTTGTTTGTAAGTCCCTCTAATATACTCAAGAAGTTCTTTTACGATCTCTTCTTCATTGTATTTCCAAGGAACACCAGGAGATTTAGAAATAAGATCCGTATCTTCTGATGATCCAATCATAGGTTCCTCCAGTAATTGTTGATACTTTCCAGCAGTAATGTTAAATGTGTTTTCTTTTTCCATTTTTAAAATTTCATCATAAAGAAACGACCAAGAATTGGGTCCACCCACATTATCAGAATTTGATGTCATTGTCAACCTCCTTAAGTTCAAAATCTTCATCATACTTGTCGTATGCCTCTAGGAAGGATTCTTTAATTTCATCAGAGAATCGATTAAGACAAACTTCAAGTGCTTTCTCTTTCTTACCCCAGATAGAATATGCCCGAATGATAGCAACAAGACGGCGAGTGCTGATCAATTCACCAGAGACACGATCATCATCAAACAAAGAACGAGAACGACGTGCCCACTGAATCAGACGCATGCAAAATTCATTATCGTCAACACCAACCTGATTACAAACCTTAGTAAGAATCTTCATCTCTGTAGTTGTAGCAGGATACTGCTGCTCAAAAGTGACAGGGAATCTTTCAAGGAATGCCTCGTTCATAATATTGGTTCCGATAAATCGACCATCAGGACTCCCCTGACCTTTAGTATTTGCAGTTGCAATCACATTGAACCCAGGAGCAGGAGTGACATATTCACCAGTCAATTTAATGAACAAGGGTTTGCCTTCAAGAATTGGTTGTAGGCACATGATTTTATTAGATGCTAGGTCAACTTCATCTAGAAGAAGAACTGCACCACGCCTCATTGCCTGAACTACCGGACCATCCTGCCAATCAGTAATTGTAGATCCCCTAGGATCTGACAGACGAAGACTACCAATCAAATCACTTTCATCAGTTTCAATAGTAATATTCACTCGAATAAATTCCCTACCAAGTTGAGCACACGCTTGTTCAACTGCGAAAGTCTTACCATTGCCGGACAATCCCGTAATGAATGCAGGGTAGAAAAGATTGGACTTAATAATCTTTTTGATATCGCTGAAAGAACCAAAAGGGACGAAGGTATCATCAACAGTGGGGATAAAAGTTTGAGAGGGTTGTGCAGATGGAGCGTTAAAAGACTTCTCAATAGTATCTACAGTATGTGAAAGATTCCATTGTCCTCTGTCAACTTTATAGTTCTCAAGACGTTTGGTGATAGTTTGGTATGAAATGTCAAAGTGACGACATGCCTGGTGCAATTCAGTACCTTGAATGTTTACACCAAAAGTATCTGAAAGATAGTTAATGATGGTCTCAGTAGAAGGAGTAGTCATGATGTTGAGTGATTACAGATAAAGTATACAGAGGAAGATGGGGTGGTAGTCACCCCAGTGGACAGTTTAAAAATTGATTAGGCGATAGTATCAACAAATGAGCAAAGCATTTTTCTGTTAGCATTTTTTGCTTTCAATGATTTTCTAATAGCATTGTTGATTTTAGTAATTGACGCATCATCTCCAACATCAATAGTTGTATTTTTGTTGAGGATTGAAGTTGCCATCCCATAAAGCATGTCATAAGGAGTGTCCTTTATGCACAAGTTCCTATCTTTTGACCAAGTAGCACGAGAATTATAATCATCTGCATAACCAGAAAGAAATTTCTGAGCTTCTCTAGTTGGAATAAGACGAATACCTATAAGGTTCATATTAGGAAAATGATCTTTAAGGTTTTGAAGAAGACAATTGGTACTCTCATCCATTGCATTATATGAACGGCGAGATGGAATTTCTGGATAAACACAACCAAGTTTAGTATCTCTAATGATGCAACGATAAGAAGCACTTACATAATAGTTGTGATCACTGGGTTTAAACTTAGAAATTTTAGAGTTGTCGTAGTTAACATAGTGAGTCAAATAATCGGATTCACCATCAGTAAGAATAATAGTGGATAGACAGTCAACTTTAGTAGTCTTATAAAATTCTGGAATAATTTGACGAAGGGCGATGATAGTAGAATTCAAAGGAGTGCTAGACATCTGAAGTGCCGGAGGGTAATTATAACCGTAATTGTTAAGAGTCAAATAAGAAATATTAAAAAGGGTACGACAATCATTATCAAAATCTTTCGCAGATCTTCTGGAAGAAATCAAATTCAACATATTTAATTGAGGATCTACTTGAATGTCGTTATGAGATGCATTTTGAACTTTATTATGATATTTTTGATATCTATCGTAATCTGGATTAGAACAGTTCTTATTCCAAACGTTGGTAAATGTATACACATCAAAGGGAATGTTTTGTTTCTTACAAAACCAAACCAATTGAAGAAGTTGCTTAGTTGTTTCCAGTATGCAATCTTGCATAGAACCAGACCAATCAAGGATAAAAATCATTCCATGACTCTGCCCTTCTTTCACAACCTGAACTTGCTTAAAAATATCCTGACTAAACTTATATGAATGTAGAGTTTTAGTATTAAGAATTCCAGTGCGAGAAGAGTAACTTCTTGCATATTCATCAGCACTCTTTTTACTCTGAAACTCCTTAATCATATAATTTACACTACTCTGAGATTCTTTTTTAAACTTGAAATACATTTCATTCACACCAAATTCTTCCCATCTTGATTCATACAATTTACATTCCTGTTCAATAATGTCTGGGGTTACGACAATGTTTTCTATCTTAACTGTAGGAATGTTTAGATAAGTTCTTTCATAAGTTTCAGTATCAATCAAATCCTTCAATTTACTATCAAATGCTTTTTGAGTAGTTACGTCATCACTAGTTTCTTCTGTTGTTGCTGGTGAAGAACTTTCTTCTCCAGAATTTAACAAAGGATTTTTGGTTTCGGCATCTTCATCAAACTCTGAGTCCTTATTTTCTGGGTTGTCATTATTTTCAGATGACTCACTACTGGAATTATCAGATACTGAGTTATCAGTTTGATCTCCACCAGAATTATTTGTAGAAGAAATATCAATATCAGCGGAATCTGTTTCGGTATTCTTTGTGGAAAAATCCTTAACCTTCAAACAGCAATCAAGAACATCATCAAATGTATTAACATTTTTAGAGATATATTCAACCATATCCATCTCTTCATCTGTAAATTTTATAACAAATAAATTTCCAAGTTTAAAATAAATATTAACTCTATCCATAAAAGACATTTTATCGACATCACGATCTTTAATACTGAAGAAATCCATGTCATGAAGATCTGCATAACCCTTCTTGAAAGTTTTACGAAATCCTGGAAACTTCTTTTGAAGAATCCTTTCAATACGGATATCTTCAATGATGTTTACATGTGCATAATTAACATCAACATATTTTCCATTTTTATAATTACCTTTATTAGTAACGAATTGATCTAACTCATAGACGGGAGTATAAAGAGCATGACCAACCTCATGTCCAATCAACATATCATATGCACTAGAAGAATCCATAACCCACATAGGAAGAGTCAGGATACGTTGTTCAATATCAAACGATGCGGTTGATACTTGACGGTGCTCAACAATAAGGTTTTCTCCTGCCAACAACTTGGCGAGACGATCCTTGATTTGAAGATTTTGCATTGGGATTTCTTGTCGATAGAACTACAATACAAAAAAAGGACCACCCTTAGGGCGGTCCATGTGACACTTTTTAAAGTGTTTCAGAGATTGTTTTCTGGCACGGATTCTACCTTTACAGGTTCCCTTGCCATGCTTGTCTTTCTTTGAGTGGTGTTGCCAGTTAGGGAGTTGTGCCATTGGTTTGAAATGGTTTGGAGAAGTTTTTAACCTTCTTGAACTGTATCACATTATCGAACTTATCGTGAAGCATGTCCTCTTTGTGAGAGATCACAAACACATTGTTACCATCTGTAACAGTTCGGAGAATGTTAATAAACTCAGTAGTTCCATTACTATCTAGAGAACTATCAAATATTTCATCTAAAATAAGAATATTAGTATTTACTGAATTCTTTAACTTGGCAACCTCTCTCCAGGTAAAAAGAAGTGCCAAGTCAATTCTCATTTTTTCACCTTCAGAAAAAGAAGCATAAGAAAATTCATCCCTATATCTCGATTTAATTGTTTCATTGAAAGTGTCATCTAAATTAAAATTAACATAGAACTCAAGTTCTTGAAGATGTTTATTAATTAAAGTATTCATCACTGGAAGATACTTCCTAATAATTGAACTTTTAACTCCTCCATCTTTTAAAATTTCAGCAACAATTTTTAACTCGGTAGATCTTTTAGTTACTTGTCTTCTTTGAACTTCTTGACTCTTTCCTTGCCCTATCAAGGTTTTCATTTTATCACGTTCACGATCTACGTTATCAGTATTAGATTTTAGAGAATTAATTTGATTCTCAGTTTCTTTCACTTTATTCTGCTTCCACTTAATAGTAGATAAACAATTATTAATTTTATTTTGATTGTAAGATATCTTTTTCTGAAATGAATTACGTGTGTTTAAGTTATCGCTTAAAGTTTTCTCTTTAGTTTTAATATCATTTAAAGCAAATTCAAGTTTAGAGATATTTTCATTACTAACCTTGATGTTTTCATTCTTAAACTCCTCAGTAATTTTTTGATTACAAGTAGGACATACATCATTAGAAGTTAAAAATTGAATCGTACTTTCCATATCTTTTATTTTAGATCGGAATTTAATATTATATTCATTTAACTTATCAATTTCTTCCTGAGGACTTGGAAATTCATTCATCTTCTTAGTCAAGGTATCAATGTTTTCCAAATAACGATCAAGTTCAAGTTGATTAGATTCAATCTCAAGTTGAATTTTATTGATTTCATCTTCCCAAAGAACTACATTATCCTCACTCTGTTTCTTTAAATCTGAAATAAATCTTTTCTGAACCTCAACTTTTTCTTTAAGGATAGAAATAGAATAATCAATATCAGACAATGCTTCTTTATTTTCTTTGACCCTATCCTTTAAGATGGAGTTCATTGTGGAAAAAATTCTAATGTCTAGGATATCTTCAATAACCTCTCTACGTCCTGCTGCAGGTAATTGCATGAAAGGAACAAAGGTTGAAGACCCAAGAACAACAATTTGAGTAAATGATTTGTAGTTAAGTTTTAAAACATTTTGCTCTAACCATTTTTGCTGATCAGCAGAAGATGCAGATTGATCTAATTGCTTCCCATCTTTGTATATTTCAAATAGATTAGGTCTCATGCCACGTCGAATCTTCCAATTAATTTTACCAATAAAAAATTCAACCTCAACTACACAGTCTCCAAGATTTACAGCGTTGACTAATTGAGGTTTATTAATTTTTCTAAATGGTTTATTAAAAAGACTAAAGCATAAAGCATCTAAAATTGTAGACTTTCCTGCTCCATTTTCTCCCACAATTAAAGTTTTATTGTGAGAGTTTAAATTTATTTTGGTAAAATTATTTCCTGTAGATAGAAAATTTTTCCATTTAATGTTTTTAAATTCAATCATCTAATTCTGATGGTGGGATAACAATGTCTTCAGGTGTTACTATACAATAAGAGTATCCATTTCTTTGGCATACATCAATAGCAGTTTCATCATCTACCTCAACAGGTATTAATTCTGGATAATCATCCGCTGCTAATAAACCACAGTGCCTTTCAGCATCCTCTTCTTCTTCAAAAAGATACAGAATATTATCAGTGCCAATAGAAGGAGCATATGCTCCCTCAGTTTCCTTTCCTTTTAAAGTTAAAATATACATTATTCTAATTGTATTGATTCGGAATAAATTGAACCTATAATTGAAATAAGAGTTTCTTTATCTTCATAGTCAATCTCCTCTACATATTTTTCTAGAAAAGATAACGTTCCTTGAACTTCAATATCACCTGATGGATCTATTGTTTCTTGGGAATTGTCGATGATTTTTAAATCATGAGTACCCACTCTATACAAACTCTCAATTAACTCATCATACTTATAATAGTTAGTTCTTTTTTCAACAATGAGTTTTACAAATTTATTTGCAAACTTTTCAGGTTGAATATTAAAATTATCTTCTTCAGTATCATCATAGTAAATTTTAACAAACATATCATTAGGATTCTTTACAAATTTTAGATTTGTTGTTTTAGTATCAAAGACATGAAATCCCCTAACATCTCCATAATCATTCCAATACATTTGATAAGGATTACCTAGGTAGTAGATATTGTCCGAGTGAGATCTATGATGAAAATGACCAGAAAATACTTTTTTAAATTTTGAAAATACATCACGACTCATACCATGTTCCATGTAATAACCTTGATGTGCCTCAAATCCAGACAACTCAAGATGCCCCATGCAGATATTTGCTTGAGTTTTTGAAATCTCATTATAAGTTTCAGTTTCGTTATCCACACAGATCCATGGAATGAAGCAAATATCAAGACCACCAACGTTAATGGTCTCAGGTTTTTCAATTAATTGAACATTTTTATACTCTTGAAGAAGTAAATTAATAGCATTAATTCCAAGAGTGTTTTTATAATAAGCAGTGTGATTACCTACTACTGTATACACTTTGATATTTCTATCAGATAGATTATCATAGTAATTTTTCTTTGCCCAATCTAATGTCCAAAAATCAATTGACTTTCTGTTATCAAAAGTATCACCAAGATCAAGCACTGTATTAATTTTATTTTTATCCAGAAATGGAAAAAATACTTCGTCATAGAATTTCTTCATGTAGTCATGAAAAATCTGACTACCTTTTCTCATACCAAAGTGCTGATCAGTTATAATAGCAACTTTCATCAATACCTCATTTTTTGCTCAAGAGAATTTTTAATTCCTTCATAAGATGCATTGCAACCATGTTCATCTCCAGTAAAAACTTCACTAAATCCAGATTTTTCAATCATCCTATTTTTAATATCTACCTGTTTCTTTTCCTTTTGTATTCTACGAAGGAATGCATAGTAGATAATTTGAGTAAAATATGCAAATGGATTTGTAGATTTTGATGGATCAAAATTATCAATGTATGTAATACAGTTTTCAATGCCATCACCTATCATATCATCTTTAAACATGTAGTTGACGAAGTTAGGTTTATACGAAAGGTGTTGGGCAATTTTTAAAAAACACCCACCAATGTATTCTCCAACTGGTGGTTTTGGTTCGCCAGTTTCTTTTGACCTCTCTACTCTCTTTTTATAATCAACAATAGCATGCAAGAAGTCTTTGTTATTTACGTAATGTTCTTTTTGTTTTGACATTTATTTTAAATTTATCTTCTCTACCTACAATAGCACAGATTAAGGGGCTTGACAAGTCATCGGATTTCGAGTAGGATAACATTGTCAAGGTTGAAGAAAACTGTATAAAGCTTTTAATACTTAAGGGTCATTTAGAATCTTTAGAGTCTTTCTTATCAGATGAGTCTAATAGAAATAGTTCTTCTAGAAGTGTTCTAGCATCTTCAATAGAGGATAAGAGACCCATTTCTTTATCAATAGAAACTCGCCCGCCATCAGAATTTAATTTACTTTTACGTTTCTTTTTTGGTGGAGTATCACCTGTCTCAAGTTTATATAAACTTTCCTTATAGAACTCTATTGCTTCCTCATTAATTTCAGTAAAGGAAACGATGTTTTCTCCATTGATAATGAACTCATCTTTTCTAGCAGTCTTTAACCAATATTTTATTTTTAATCCATGGACTACTCCAGGAATTTCAATTTCCTCTACTTCAATTGGATATTGAATTTTTATATAATCTCTTTCTAAATTAGTTTCCGTTACAATGCATAATAATTCTTCACCACTTAATAATTTTATATTTGCGAAAAAAGATTCCATACTTAGTTTTTTACCTTAATGTTTATTATTTCATAATCAAAATTTTCTTGATTATAAATTTTAACTCGTTCAAATAAATGTTTCAATGTGTAATTGGGATTGGTGCTATCTTTTGATGTATCATCTGCAATATCATATAAAATTGCCATATTTTTGTTTTCTCCTTTTCTTAGTACTCTACCAATAGATTGTAGATTTCTTACTCTTGATTTTGAGGGAGATGCAAAGACAATGTTATGTAAATTTTTAATATTAATTCCTGTAGAAAACGTACCATAACTAGCAATAATAATTGCATCAGATTCATTTTCAGTAATAGATCGAATTTCTTCACGATCTTTTACATCAACACCACCGTGTACAAAGAATACTTTCCTATCACCTTTTACCCCATTATTTATCAACTCATAAAGTGGTTCTCCATGCCTTTCAACATAGTTGAAAAGAACTAGAGTATTACCAGCAAGATCCAAAGTAAGATTTTTAATAAAATTATTTCTCTTTGGATGAGATACCAGATAGTCTATCTCCTCTTGATAGTTATCAAATTTTACATGTCGATGCTTTAATGAAAGAATTTTAATTTTTAATCTAGACAGGTGTCCCTGTTTAATCAATTCATTTGTATTTGTGACCTTTTCGTGAGGTCCAAACAAACCCTCCAATACTAATTTATTCGTCTTGCTTCCATCCAGGGTGCCGGTAAACCCTACCCTGTACTTAGCATGATGTAGTTTAGTTAAAATATCTGTTAAAGACTTTGCTTTAAATAGGTGTGCTTCATCTCCAATTACTGCAGTAAATTTCTCAAAGTATTTTCTATGCTGTTTATAAATTGATTGCCATGTAGTAATTGTTACTGGTTTTGGAGATAGTTTTTCATGACCAGCATATACTTTATGGCAAAATTCTTCAGACATCCAACCATAGTCCTCAAAGTCTTTATACATCTGCTCTACAAGAGATGTAGTTGGAACTACAATAAGAATCTTTTGTCCAGTTTCTTGTAAAAATCGAACAATAGAATAAATCATAAATGATTTTCCTGATCCAGTTGGAGAGACAATCAGTTTACGTTTTTTCCTTAGTGCCTCATAGATTGCTTTGTATTGGTAATTTCTTGCTTTAATTTTTGAGAATTTTTTAGTAAAGGATATTATACCGTTTAATGAAATTAATTCATCCTCTTCGTCAGGCATACCAAAATATTCATTATCCACATAGTCATATGTGTAGTGACGCTCTTGACAAAACTGTTCAATATATTCTCTCAATCCTGCATAAATTTCTCCAGTTCCGGGAGAGTATAATCTAATCTTACCGTCCCAATACCTCTGCTTATAAGCAGGCATAAATTTTGCACCTTCTACCTCAAAAGTAAAATGATCAGATAATTCGTATGCAATATGTGCAGGAGTTGCTAGTTGGAGATATACCTCATTCTTCTTTTTAATGATAACGTCACTATTCATCTATACCCCTTGAATATTTTAACCAATCAATAGCATTTTTAATTTGAAATGATCTATTGTTAATATTATTTAGAATCTCTTTTAAAGTGTTTTCTAATTTTTCATACAAATCTAAAGTTGCCTGAGATTTTATGTATTCTAAATCACCTTTAATATAGACAGGCACTTCAGTTTTAATAATTCTATCTTCAGGAGCAGTCTCCTCTCTGCCCATATAATAACTATACTTTTGTAAGTACAATCTATTATGATCATACTCTTTTTCTTTTTTAATTAATTGAATTTTTAAATATTTGTCCAACCACTTGGAATGTAAGATTGGAATTCTTCTTGCTTCTTCACATAGATCATCTCCCATAACAGAATCTTCATGCCACTGATCCAAAAAATCTTGATATAAATTCATAAAGTCAATTGTTTATTGTTTTTGTCAAGTAATTTAAAATACGTATATTTAAATGTAGCAGTTGCTGTTAAATATTGAATGTCATTAGTGTTTGTATCGAACTGTAGTGTAGATAAAGATACAGGAAATGCATCCACAAAATCTACTTTAAATGAAGCATTATAATTGCTGTTTAATGCTGTTAGAGTAATTTGCACTTGATCAATATTCCATGAATCTGCAAAATTTTTATCAACTTGTTTTTGCACAAAATCTTTCCACTGTGTGGATTTTTGGGGATAAGTAATACCAACCATCCAATCATGAATTAATGAATAGTTGACACAATTTTCATCTACTAAAAATTCTATTGTTAAATCTTGATAGTTTAATTTGTCACCTCCAAGTTGAAAATCATTATAGGGGGTTGCTTGTACTGGACCCTCCATGTTAATGCCAGGGATATTTGCACTTTGAACCTGATAATCTACTTCAGTAAAACCAGGAAGATCTAGTTTAAATGCAGTAGGAGATAAAAAATTAGGATTGTAATTTGATGCTGGCATAGGTAGAGTCCTTCACACTTTTATTTATAGACATAAAAAAAGACCCCTAAGGGTCTTGAGTAATCATTTTAGAAGTACCTTACATATTTTTTTACATTCGGTTTGATTGCGAGAATCACACTCAATTAAACATTCATAATAATCATTTATTTTTTGAGTTTCAGATTCTAGTTCGTCTATAGTTTGTTCTAGATGTCTCCATTCATCTAATTGTGCTCGGGATAATAGATTGTGCATTGTCACCTCCTAGCATTTGAAGCATAATCAATGGAGGGTTAGGGTTCATTTTTACCTCTCATAACTCTATATTATCTAGACAAGTTTATCTAACGTAATGAACATTAGTTTCATTTTTACAAAACTAAAAATAATTAAACATAAAAAAAAGAGGTCCCAAAAAGGGACCTCCTTGATATAATGTGATGC
>CEWA01093002.1_pt1 | contig 14825 bp, 13 predicted proteins | sample 530361 | NCBI WGS metagenome assembly CEWA01 (sample SAMEA2620000, study PRJEB7988) | marine metagenome | biome: marine biome (ENVO:00000447); feature: surface water layer (ENVO:00002042); material: "saline water (ENVO:00002010), including plankton (ENVO:xxxxxxxx)" | depth 5 m
TTTTAATTTCAAAAAAGCTCGGAAAAAAATTCTGGGCTTTTTTTTGTGCCTAGGGTCGATTAGATGCCAGTTAGTCTTGGGTTATAACTCTGTTTAAGATTTCTATTGACAAATTGTGAAGACGGAGCATATTTCATGATTTTCTTCATATCATCAAGGAATACGCCTAAGTATTCGGGTTTAAGGATGATAATATTTTTCTTCATTTCATTTAGATCAAATTCATACTTATAATTAGTAATAGGAGTGATTGCCTTTCCTACTACAACATTTCCATTGGCATCAGTTACTGTTCCATTTGTATCTACAGTGCCTTCTGTTGTTAGATTGATATTCTCGTTATATTTGACTTCTTGTTGTAATCTTTGATCTAACATAGATGTATTAAAGTCGGAATCAACTATTAATCCATCAGGAATAACTGTTCTTACATATCCATCTTTGAAAGCACTTGTTTCGTAATGGTGTACTTCTTCAATAGCTTCTTCTGTCTTATATTTGTCTAGTAAGTATTTTCTAAAAGTCAGATTATCCATGGGCCAATCTTCATGGATATTTTGAATATTATTTGTGATCAGAATAACCCAATCTAGATTTGGATCATCATAGTAACGATCAGCAACTTGATCTGGACGAAAATTGCCAGGAATTGTGTAATATTCATATGATGTTGCTACTGATGCAATATCTTCTCTAAGTCTTACTCGTTTAAAGATATTTTTTACAGTAATAAATTCGTCATTAGAACTTCTCTCTAAAGCTCTAGAGACATAATCAATATTTGGAAAATAACGGAAATAACTTCTGTTTGACATTTTAGTAACCGATCATGTCGTTTGATACTTTTCTAAGGTCTCCAGCATTGGTCTGGTTTCCTGCATCATCAAAATTAGCAACACGGTCTCCAGCAACATGACGATTGTAATCCGTGTTGTATACGGGTTCCAGTTCGCCAAAGTCCATTTGGATTTTATACGAAACTGGTTGACCTTTATCAAATGCCTGCCAACTACCATGTGGAGTGTAGTCAGTTTCAAACCTCATTAAAGCTGAAGGTTTAATTATATTTACGCCAGGAATATCTCTGTAGTTTGCTGTAACATACCTAATAGTCCATATATTAGGTGTTCCTAAGAAAAATGAAGGATCTCCTGCTTCTGCAACACCGCCTGCGCCAGGATTCTTTTTAGCCGCAGACATTTCTTTGAGGTGTCTAATTATGTTTCTGATAACTTTTGCTTCTTCTGGACTTCTTGCAGTTAATTGAAAGTTATAACTGAATTGTCTCATTTGTGGTCCACGGAACATAAGTTCCATGTTTGAGTTGGGAACAACACCAGCACCTCTTGAGAGGATGGTCTCTGGACTTACATCGAATCCTAACTTGTTCAAGACACCACTGATCATACTGGAGGACATCGCACTCAGACCGCCTCCTTGACCACTTTCAGCTAGTAGTTTCAACTGCATTGCAAGTTGTCCAGGCCCAGACATCAGACCCTTTCCACCCAGTCCACCACCCAATACTGCATATGGTAAGAAGTTTTGTGATACTAGACCTGCTGCAGCAGCGGCAAGATTATTCAGTTTGTCTGCCTCCCAAGAAACTGTAGATGCATCTTTTATCGTATTGGGCATTGGGAGGATAATACCTCCACCTACTTTGTACTTTAAAGGAGACTGTCTTTTTAAACCTGAACGAAGAATTTGTCCTCTATTGTCCTTTCCTTCTTTACTTCCAGATAAGAACGATTCTGCTGTTGGTGGTCTATATGTGTAACACTGAATCACCATCTTATCTTGGAGATTCGACATATCGATGGGATACATCAAAGGTGTTGTAGATGCGTTTCTTTCATTGGCGGTTACATAACTAGTAACATCATCTTTTTCAATAGTTGCCATTGGATTCCAAATAGCACCAACCAGATCCAAACCTTGGCTGAAGATATTTGTTGTCCCTGTTCTCTGATTATATGATATTGGCTCACCATTAGTTGATAATGGTTTAGCGGAAGGATCTGATGCATACAGTCCCTGTCTATCTCTTTTGGCCCATGCAGGTAAATTCTTTTCGTTGGTCTTACCTGTCCTAGTTTCGTAATCTTCTCTAACTGCTATTTGGATATCTTCATGAATTTGTTTCTTTTGAAGCTCTGTTAATTCAAGTAATTTATTATCCTTAGTCCAGTCACCATTAGTATAGATGACATCTGGATTTGCCTTATTTGTGCCAGTTTCAATTACACGAACTTGATTATTTTTAATATCATACTGCAGATCATACTGAATTACTTGACCGTTGACGGTCTGTGTAATTGGTGGATCTAGTTCTACAGTTTGGAAACCTAATGACATTACTTCCAGGCTCTATATTTGGGATATTTTTTCCCACGTCTGTCAATAAAACGTTCTGTGGGTAATAACGAAATACTCGCCCAATCTTCATCATCTGGAACTTTATATAGGTTACCAACCCCAGAATACAGATATTTGTGCAAAGAATTTTTGGGTACACTCGCCCCTCTTCCACTATTTATCAGGCTTTTTGCAACTGCGTCCCTATAATCAGGATTAACGTAATGTAGATTAGCTCCTAAAAATCCATCTTTGTAAAAATCCAACACAAACGCCAATGGTTGTAAGTCCCAATATTCATATTTTTCGGGAAATTTTGCACCATAGGAGAAAAATACTAAACTACCTACTTCAACCCATCCAGTATCACTGGTACTAATATCAGGATCCTGTACCCCAGACAAAGCATCTTGTAAAGCATTGATATACCAATCACCACTTCTGTTCTTTTTTCCTGCTAGTTTTGTTACTTCGTCTGCAATCATTTGATTCCTAGTTCCTTCTCGGTCATAATTTTGAATTCATAATTACGATCCGCACAAAACTCTTCTGCAGCTTTCCATTTTGCTTGGTTTATTGCCCATGTTTCAATACTTCTGACCCATGATTTCGTTCTTTTTTTAGGATTTTTAGGAGGCATTTTACATTCTTTTGCTGGTTTTATCTCAACAACCATTATTCTCCTTTTTCCAGTGGAGTCAATGTATTTAATAAAGAAGTCTGGAAAATACCTATGATACCTATGGTCAAGAGGAGATTTATATGGAATAGCAAATTCTTCTGATTGCCATTGGTATATACTTTCATTGAGGTCACAATACCTCATGAATTTTCGCTCCCAAAGTGACCTATAAATAATATTAGTAGGATCGCCTTTATATTTCCTTGGGTGTTCTGGTCTATATTTTCCCTTGTAGGACATATACATAGTATAAAGGATCATAGTATTTAGTTCGCATGACTAAAGGTAATAGTGCCAATCAAAATAGATTAGAGGCATCTGGTATGCCTTATAAGATCGATATTGATAGTGATGGGAACGCTGAAAGGAATTTCCAAAATTATCTGGGATCTCCTTCTACAAGTAATCATTATAAAGTAAATCTGAACTTAGCTAATGTTAAGAGAGGAACTAATGTAGATCCTTTATCAGAGTGGTTGACTAGTTCGGGAGTATTTACTAGTGATGAACCACAGAGGTATGATTTTCTTTGTGCTGAAACTATGCTTCCTGGCACAAGTGTAGAAACATTTACTGAACTTGGAAGTAGACAGGGTATTGAAGAATTCTTCCCTGTTAGAAAAATATATGCGGATCTTAGTATGACATTTTATGTGTCATCTGATTATAAGGTATTGAAATTGCTTCAAGAGTGGATGAATTTCATTAATCCTATTAATGATCCTTTAAAGGGAAAGGTTACAGGTGCAAGTCCTACTGGATACGCTAGTTTAAGAGACAATACCGCTTTCCATAGGCACAGATATCCTGTAGAATATAGAAGAGAAATTGCTGTTACTAAATTTGAAAGGGATTATAGTTCAAGAATTATGTTTATATTCTTGAATGCTTTCCCAGTTAACATCAATTCTATTGCATTATCATATGATGAAGCTACAGTTACTAAGGTGACAGTTGACTTTAAGTATGATAGATACGTTATGGTTAATTTCCCCGAAAGTGGTACTAGTGAACCTCTAGTTCATCAAGATAATGCCGCTGGATCCTCTGGTGAACTTGCTTCTGCTAGTACAAATCCTATGGATGGAAGAGCTCCATGGGATTGGAAAACACCATCGCCATTTTTCCTTGGTGACTCATTAAATCTAGCAACTGATTACTCAGTGTTGAAAGATTTGAATTCACCACTGGTCAACTGGCCTACCTAAATAAACCGCTGATATGAATTATTATGCCTTTACCAACTATTTCAACCCCAACGTATGAGTTGACTTTACCTTCTTCTGGAAAGACTGTTAAGTACAGACCATTTCTAGTAAAAGAAGAAAAAATTCTGATCTTAGCGTTAGAGAGTCAGGATCCAAAACAAATTACTACCGCAATCAAACAAGTATTGAAATCTTGTGTTACTGCAAGAGGAATAAAGATCGAGTCACTGCCTACATTTGATATTGAGTATCTTTTTCTCAATGTTCGCGGTAAATCTGTATCTGAATCTGTTGAACTAGTAATTACATGTGGTGATGATGGTGAGACACAAGTTCCAGTAAGTGTTTTTATTGATGAGATTAAGGTTGTAAAAAGCCCCGATCATAAAAAGGATATTCAAATTGATGATCATATTACTATTCAAATGAAATATCCTTCTATGGATGAATTCGTTAAGAACAATTTCGTAGTAGATGGAGATGACGTATCCCAAGTCGAACAATCCTTTGAGGTCATTGCAGCGTGTATCGATCAGATTTATACTGAAGAAGATGCCTGGTCTAGCTCGGATCTTACTAAAAAGGAATTGGTTACTTGGATTGAGGGATTAACTTCCAGTCAATTCAAACAAATTGAAGAATTCTTCGAGACTATGCCTAAATTGAGCCATACTATTGAAGTAATGAATCCTAATACCAAAAAGAAAAATACTGTTGTGCTTGAGGGACTAACAAGTTTTTTCGCTTAGTTATGTCTCAGATGAGTCTGGAGGCATACTACAGAATCAACTTCGCTCTCATGCAGTTCCATAAATACTCACTGACAGAGATTGAAAATTTGATTCCCTGGGAAAGGGATATCTACGTTGGATTGCTTAAACAGCACATTGAAGATGAGAATCTCAAAGCCCAACAACGAGCGGCATTGAACAAATGAAGCTAAACACTATTAAACCTGGCCGAATATTAAGAAGAGGATCCAGAGCGAAACGTATTGGCTCTGGGAACAGATTCATTGGTGCGTCCAAGTTTTTTGGTGGTAAAGGTACTCTCGGTACTAAACTTAGAGGTGCATTAGGTAGAGTAAAGGCTGCACCTAGTGGTTTAGGGAACACTATCCAAAATATCTCTCAAAATTTTGGTGGAAACGAGAATACTGTTAATATTAATAAGGTAATCAACCAAAAAGTTGATGATAGTCTATCTAAGAGAGGTTCACTGGCTTCCCAAGTCAGGATGCCTCAACTTGATGGTCTTTTAAGCTCTTTCGGTAATATTGCCGACTATATGAGAGGAATGGCAGATCCTGCCTCTCTATCAGCATTTTCAAAAGGATTTGAAGGAATTAACGAAAGTCTACAGGATACTGTAGGTGTAGTCACTAAGGTCAGAGAATACATATCCAAGTTCCTTGGAGATCTTAGCGGCGTAGGAAAGAAAATAGGTGGAAGAAACGGTCTATTGGGTGGACTATTTACTGCTCTTCTGGCAGGTGGTGGTCTTTATGGACTCAAAAAATTTAGACGTGTTAAAAATCTTGTAGACAAAACCAAAAAGAACTTAACAAAAGTACCAACTGGCGCAGGAAACTTTATGAAAGGTAAGAAAGGAAAACTATTATTGGGATTGGGCGCATTAGGCGCCTTAGGTATGGGTACTGCTGCATATGCAGGACAAGGAGATGATACAGTATCAAAATCTGAAGTAGAACAAATTGCAGAAGAGATTAATGTCATTCCCGAAGAAGAGAGAAATATGTTTAATCAAACCGTTAAGAAATTTCAAGAGTTTCTTGAAGGTATTGGAAACAACGAGAAGAAAAAGAAGAAAAAACTTCCAGGCACTAATGATAGTGATACTACATCAACATCCACTAGTGACTTGATGGGAGGTACTACTGAAGTGCCTGGAGTTGAAACAGATAATGCCAGAGCAGCAATTCAAACTATTACCCAGTTAGAAGGAACTGACGGGGAAGGTGGTTATAGTAGATGGTTTGGTGATGCTCGAGGTGAGATGAAGTATGGTGATATTACTGGAAAGACTCTTCAGGAAGTGGATGATCTCCAAACACAGTTCTTGAAGGATCCACAATCCCAGTTCACTTATATGGATGGGACTACCGATAGATCTGCTGCAGTTGGTGCTGGTCAGTTTACTTTCCTTTTAGATCATGCTAGAAGGATGGATCCCAATGTAGACTTCACAAAACAGAAGTTTACTAAGGAATATCAAAATAAACTGATAATGTTCCTTGCGAAGGAAAAGGGAGTAGATCTTAATAAGCCTCTTACTGAGGCTGATATGGAAAAGTTGGGTAGTGTGTGGGCAAGTTTGACACCTCAATATAATCAGACATCTAGAACTGCCTCTGATAGTTTGAAAGTTTATCAAGAGAATCTTCAGAAAATTCAAAATCAAACTAATAATTTCAGTGCTGAAGGTGCTACTGAGCTTTCAACTATTAATCCTAGTACAACGGTGACAGATTCGACCTCTGATGAATCTATTAAACAGATTGCTCAGATCCCTGCTACTGAAGAAGGAGAATCTAAAGTCAATATTATGAACCTTCCTATAGGTGATCTTTCTCAGAATGATCCTTCTAACATTCCTGCACCTTCTATTGCTGCGAATAATGTTCCATTTTTAATGCCTTATGATGAAACAAACCTTTATAGGTTGGGTACTATTGGAAATTATAATATAATCTCTACATCTTAATACTATGTCTCAGATCGGTAATAAGCTGGTAAGAAAACAAAGAGTAGTTGAATCTCTTTTTAAAAGAACTAAAAAATCCTTAGGAGAATCTAAGGGTGAGTATAGGAAACTCTCCAATTACCTTGAAGTTGGTAAGGACAAGTTGGATAGATCTCCAGAGATTACCGAAAGACAGTTAAACAAGTTAAAGAACCTTAAACTTGGTGATGGTGGAGTAGGTGGAGATGGTAACTCAGGAAATGTCCCTGGCCCTGGTCTTTTGGGTACTTTGTTATTCGGGGCCCAAGCCGTTGATACTATTAGGAATATTAGAAACTTTGCTAAAGGTATTGGTAAAAGATTCTTTGGCAAAAATGCTACAAAAGTAACTGGAAACACAACTGCTAAAAGTGTCAGTAATGCAGTTACAAAGGAAACAACTGAGAAAGTAACAAAAAATCTTGCTGAAGAGGGAGTAGAAAGTGCTGCAAAAAATGTAACTAAGGAAGGTCTTGAAGCTGCTTCTAAGACTGTTGCTAAAGAAGGTCTTGAAAAAGTTGCAACAAAAGGTGGTAGTAAACTTCTTGCTAAAAAGATTCCTTTAGTTGGTCTTGTATTGGGTACTGCTTTTGCAGTTGATAGAGCAGCCAAAGGTGATATGGCTGGTGCTGCTATGGAGTTCTTATCTGGTGCTGCATCTACAGTGCCTGGATGGGGTACTGCGGCATCTGTTGCAATTGATGCCGCACTAATTGGTAAAGATGTTAAAGAAGCAGTTGATGATGCTTCTGCTGAGAGTGGAGATAGTACGGAAAAAACATCTAACACAAATGTGTCTTCTGTAAATGGTGATGTGATGAATGTTAATTATGAACCTCAGAGTACAATGCTCGAATTGAGAAGATTTGATGAATCAGTGAACCTATTTGGGGAAAAATTTGCTGGTACAATTACCGCAGATAATTTTATGAGTTCTATTGATCAAGAACTTGGATCTGCATCTGCTTCTGCTGGGATTACAGAACTTTCTGGTGATGGGTCACTTTCTGGTGATGGAACATTTAATACTGGATTAAAAACTGGTAAATCTGAATATATTGGTGGATCTGCCGATTATCATATTGACAGTCAGTTTAAGAGTTCTCTTTCTATGGAAGAGAAGGTTAAAATGATGGATCAACTTGCAGCAGGATATGCTGCTCAAGGTAGAAATATTGAATTCTCTAATAATGCTGTTGCTAACACCATTTGGGACTCCAATGCTTCTTATGAAGACAAGGCTGCTTTATTACAAAGGGCATTTGAAGCACACCAGATTCCTAGAGGACGTGCCATTGATGCAGCTGGTTTCAATCGTATTGATTATTATGCTCCTCTTATTAAGGATTCTCAAGAAACCGCAGGTAAAGGTAGATTTAGAGATAGTGTAGTGGGTCAGGACATTCTTATTCCGACACTTGGAGGTACTAGTGTAGATTATAGTTCAGGTGGAAATTATGGTGCATTTGTCGAAGTGAAAGATAAAGATGGTAATATCATCTTTAGAACAGGTCATGGTGATATCAGGGGTGCCAAGTCTGGAAGTGTTCCTTTAGAAGTAGAAGAAACGACAAAGAATGATGCGGCATCAGTAACTACAGAAACTCCTCCAACAGATATTGCAAAAGCTGTAGAAGGACAATTACGAAAGGTTGTAAAACCAGCAACAAGTGTTCGTGGAAAAGATAAGATTGTATATCAAAGATTTGATGGTGAACAGTGGATGACTGGTACAGGTGAGACTGCTGCACAATATGAATATTTGTACAATACACAGGAATACCTTAGATCACCACAAGGTATAGCAAATGAGGGAGCTGGACGACCTCTTCAAATTACAACACCTTCAGGGGAATCTATGTTTACTGTTCCTAGTACAATGTCAGATTCAACTAATATGGTAAGTCAATATACTTCATATAATAATCCTTCTAAGAGTGTAAATAATACTACACTCATTTCTATGGGTGTTATGCCTGGTAATAAACAACCCATGGTTGTCCAGGCGCCTGGTGGTGGGTCATCAACAACTTTCATTCCTTCATCAGATATGGCTGCGGCATTGAATTTGCAGCAGGTAATGCTCTTTAATAAACTAGTTTCCTAATGTCTGTAAATTTAGAAGCGGTAAAATTTAATCAAGCAGTTCTTACTTCTAATGATGGAGAAAGGGCGATTGAAATATCTCCTTATATTTCATCTTTTGATTATTTTGAGGATATTCTATCTCCTTCAATTACTGCACAAGCATATATTACTGACACTGCTGGACTCTACAATGGTTTGCCAATTCGTAGTGGAGAAAGATTTGATGTTGAAATTGCAAACTTGATGGGAACTCTTAGTAGAAAAGAAGATCATCCTCTATATGTGACAGGAGTTAGTAACTATATGTCTAGGGAAAGTAGTGAGACATTTGTGTTACACCTTTCTTCTATTGAAGCAATTAATAATGAGACTACAAGATGTAGTAAAAAATATGATAATAAAAGTTCTATTAGTGAACATGTTAAGGATATCTTGACCAATACCTTACAGACTGATAGAATAGGCACTATCGAAGGAACCGTTAATTCATATGGGTTTTACGGTAATCTTAAAAAACCATTTTCAGTTTTAACTTGGTTAGGACCTAAAGCAGTACCATCATCCTCAAGCGCAAGTGGAACAAGTGGAAGTGGAGAAACAGGAAAATCTAAAGGAACTTCTGGATATTTCTTTTTTGAAAATGCTGATGGATTTAATTTTAGAAGTATTGAATCTCTAGTATCTAAGACCACCGAATCAGTTGGTGGTGATGATAAAGAAATGCAAGTATTCAAATATTCTTCCGCTATTGAAGGTGGTGCTAATTTTAGTAACGCCAATAAAATTATTCATCATGTATTGGAAAAGAATACTGATCTAGTTAGAAATCTTAGAATTGGTATGTACGGAAATCATACATATTTCTTCGATCCATATAAAATGTTGTTGGATGATTTCGAATATACATTATCTCAAGAATTAGGCAATAAGTTAGGAGAGAATGACAATTTCAATTTACCTGAGTTTTTTGCTGATGTTCCGAGTAGAATACTGGTAAGAACTTCTGATCGCGGAATGTTTACTGATGCGATTGAGGAAAGTTCTGGAAGAGACAATGCCGATATGGCAAAGTCATTCGCTAGGTACAATTTACTGTTCACACAAGCACTAAATATCAATGTGCCTTTAAACGCCAGTCTTAAAGCTGGTGAAATCGTTAAAGTATATTTGCCCGATGTGGCATCTAATACAAACGCACGAGTCGAAGTTGATGAGGAAGGTAGTGGGTATTATCTTATTAAAAATTTGAGGCATCATTTTGAAAAAGGAAAAGCAACTACCTCTATGACATTAATCCGAGACTCATATGGCCTATGATCTAACCTAATATGGAAAACATCGAACAACACATTCAGAAGGACAAAGAGATCCTTCAAGACCCTACAACAAATCCACAAATGCGTCGTCACATTGAAAGCGAATTGCATGATTTGGAAGATTATGTAGAACATCATAAGAAAGAGATTGAGGCGGGTGATCATCACGATCCTACATACCTTGAACTCTACTGTGATCAGAACCCTTCAGAACCAGAGTGTTTAGTATACGAAGACTAATAAAAAATGGCTATTGATGATTCCGCTTTAAAATCACAATTTTTGGGGAGAGATCAATTCACATGGTGGATTGGACAAGTTGCTCACCCCAAAACTTGGCGAGATGATAAGACCATACTTAAAAATACAGACAGTGATATTGATCTGGGATTAAGTTGGGCTTATCGTTGTAAGGTTCGAATTATCGGGTATCATCCTTTTTCTGGTAATGAATTAGCAGATGAAGATTTACCTTGGGCTCATGTCATGGTTCCCGCTGCTGGTGGGTCTGGACATGGAGCTCTTGGTGAAAGTAGCCAAATGGTTGGTGGAGAAACTGTGTTTGGTTTCTTCATGGATGGTGATGAAGGTCAACAACCAGTTGTATTTGGAGCTTTGCATAGAAATCCAAATGCAGTAAGTACGATCACATCTGAAGAAATATTAAAGGAAAAAAGTTCAAGATTTAGACCTTATTCTGGTATTGCAGCTCAGACTACAATGCAGGCTGATGCTACGCAGAGACCTCCAAAGAATGATGCTACTTTATCTACACCTAAAGATAATGCTAATAATGAAAGAAAGTTAAGTAGTGGTGCATCAAAAAATCCAGATCAAATTTTTCCAGAGAGTGACGCAGAAACTCAATTTGCTGCAGGTGGACAAAAAACAACTATTCCAAATGGTTGTGAACAAAATTTCTTAAGTGATATTACCAACCAAATCAGAAGTTTTATCGCCACTACAAATAGTCTCACAGAGTTCTTAGGTGTATACGTTGATGCTGTCCAGAATTTTATTGAGGACATCGGTCGTATCATCAGTAAGACTGGTCAGATTATTATGGGGATTATGAAGAAGATCTTCAATAATCTAAGAGATAGATTGATGAAGTGGTTGGGTAAAAGATTTAGAGACTTTGTTGCTTTATTTGTTCCTGAACCTCAGCAACAACCGATTGCTAATGCAATTAAGAAGATCATGGATATTATTTTCTGTATCTTCGAAAAATTGGGTATCAATCTACTCAGTTTTATTAAGAATTTTCTAAAAGATCTGGTTGGTAAGACTATTGCAGCACCTCTTTGTGCTGCTGAACAGGCAACTGCTGCAATGGTCTCTGCCATGTTAAAGACACTTAACGGTCTACTAAAACCCATCATGGATGGTATTAGTTGGTTGACTGGAGCATTGTCTAGTGTTATGGGTGCTTTGAGTTCCGTATCTTCATTCATGAATCAATTATTGAGTTTTCTTGATTGTGATTCTCTTGAATGTAGAGAAACAACTGATTGGTCTTCTGGTTGGGGTCTTAATACTCAACCAGCACAAAATATCTCTGGTATGATTGATAAGATTTCCATTATGGACGATCTTATCACCGATGGTGAAGAAATGACTCTTGATGAACTTGCAGCAGAAGGTGCTGATTTCTCATTCTTAACAATTATGGGTGGTCAGTATGCTGGATTTGTTGAATGTAATAATTTAAGAGATAATCCTAGATCTCAAGATGATATTGGGGAAAGTCCGCCTGGATTTATTTTCCCAACTTGTATTCCACCGAAAGTCGAGTTTGTTGGTGATTCTAGAAAGAAAGCACAAGGTTATCCTATTGTCGCACAAGACGGATCCATCCTTGCTATTGTACTTACAAGCGGTGGTAGGGGATATGACGCTCCACCATCAGTTTCAATTATTGATAAGACAAATCATGGTGGAGGTGCTGTAGTAGAGGCAATTCTTGATGATAGGGGACAAGTCGTAAGTACAGTTATTAGGGATCCTGGCACAGGTTATTGTCCATCCTCTATTGAAACTGATGAACTTATTCCTATCCCTGATCCACTTCCTATTCCAGACTTTGGCCCTAACGATCCAGATACAACTCCGCCAGGTTTATCATTAATTACTCCTCCAGATAACTCTGTTGGTGTATCTACATTATCCTGTTTTACTTTTGAGTTTAACGAACCAATTAAAATTTGTGGAAATACTGTTGGGAAGATTAGAGTTATTGAGACGGAAACAAATTTCACTCACAGTGAAATAGATGTTACTAATTCTCAAGCAATCACATTCTTAAGTGATAAGAGAGTTAAGATTTGCCCACCTGAACCTTTAAAAGGATCCACAAATTATCACATCAATATTGATCAAGGTGCTTTCTGCGACATTAGTGGAAATCCATATGTTGGCATTGCGAACACAACAACGTATAATATTACTACACAGGTAATTGCTGGTGTAAGTAGTGTTCCTGTTGGTATTGCTACGAATATCCATGTTGACCGTCCTGGCCTTGGATATACTAGTGGTGATACTGGAAGATATGGTGACAATTGTACTTTCGATCTTGTATTGAATCCTCAAGGTTCAATTATCGGAATTAAGAATCTTCAGTGCTCTTCTGAGTTTACTCGCCGTCCAGATGTCCTAATAAATACGAATACAGGTACTGGTGCAGAACTGTTACCAATTATGGTGTATACACCTAATACAACTACAATTACAACCACTCTTGGCCCTGAAGAACTCAAGGCTAGAGGAATTGGAATTATTAACAAGATTCAATGTCCTGGCAGTTAAATGGCTGAACAACCAAAATTTTATTTTAGACAGTACCCAGGCTTCAGATTTACATCTGGTGTCAAAATTTCAAAAGGTGCTGACAAGGGGAAAACAACTGACTTTGGTGTGCTTACTGGTAATGCACAAGGTTATGTCTGGTTCAAAGATGGTGTATCAAGACAAAGAACACTTAAAACATCTATTGATGTCTGTGGTAAAAGATGTGAAAAAGATGAACCTGCAAAACTCATACAAGCAGAGAATGGACATATTGTTTTAGAGGCACAATTTGGTGATGTTATTCTCAAAGGACGAAATGTTCGTATTGAAGCAACTGCTGAGAATGGTGAGATTACCCTTAATTCAACAAAACACATTTATTTGAGAGCATCAATTACAAATATCAAGGGAACTACAATAAATTGTCTTGCTTCTCATGAACTTAGACTTGCTGGACAGTTTATTAATATGAACGCTGGAATTACTAATGAAGTTGGTCAGTTGACTGATTTTGTTAGAGCATCTTTCCTCGGTAAATTAATGATTGGTCTTACAAGATTTAAGGAGTTCTTAGAGTAATGGGATATACAAGTCCTATTGGCCACATCGGTGATAAACTAGTTGTGGGAGCCCTTGACACGTCTTTCTTGGCGAGTATGACAACTGTCACGCCAGGAACTTTCGTTGCAAATGGCCCTGCATACTTTGGTTTGGGTTTTGGTGTAGGTGTTGCTCGTGCTACTGTAATGATTGGCCCACCAATCGCAGTAGCATTACCTGCATCACTTGAAGTAACTGGTATTTCTAATTTCTTTGGTATTGTTAATGTTATTGCTATCAGTACATTTACTGGTTTAACAACCAAACTTGGTACTACAATTAAGAATGCTTTAAGTCTTAAGAATGGTATTGATATTAAGAATGCTCTTAATATTGGTAATTCGGTTGGTATTGATAACGGTGTAAGAAACGTTAATGGTAAGGCAACAGTTAGTGGTCTCTTGACCGCAGGTAAAATTGTTACTCCTAGTATCACTGCAGCATTTGGTAAGTTTGCTTCAGTTGCTGCACCATTTAAAAAGTTTGATATTCCACACCCAACTAAAGAGGAAGGTTGGAGACTTGCACATACTTGTCTAGAAGGCCCAGAGGTAGGAGTCTATTGTAGAGGAATTTTAGAGGGAAAGACTGTAATTGAGTTGCCTGATTATTGGAGAGGATTGGTAAGACAGGATAGTATTACTGTCAATTTAACTCCAAAAGAGACCTATCAGGAGTTATATTATGAGATTATTGATTGGGGTACAAAGATTAGGGTGAAGAATAATGCATCCGCTCCAGTAAATTGTAGTTACACCGTATATGGTGAGAGAAAAGACGTTGAAAGAATTCAAGTTGAATATAAGGAGGACGCATAATGGGACTTGATCTCTCTGGACTTGATGCCCCCGAACTAATTAAACAATTAGAAGCATCGAAAGATATAACTTCGGGTCTTTCTCCTGCAAAAATTGCTAAGGATCTGAGAGATGACTTTGATGCGATGGATAATCAAGTCAATCAGATGTTGGAACAACTGACTATTGTTGATGCTCGTATTGATGAGTACGATAAACTTATCAATAAAGTAGACAAGAAGAT
>CEWA01046154.1_pt1 | contig 14606 bp, 20 predicted proteins | sample 530361 | NCBI WGS metagenome assembly CEWA01 (sample SAMEA2620000, study PRJEB7988) | marine metagenome | biome: marine biome (ENVO:00000447); feature: surface water layer (ENVO:00002042); material: "saline water (ENVO:00002010), including plankton (ENVO:xxxxxxxx)" | depth 5 m
ATGATGCAGGCAGGCACACCCTGTCCGTATAAAGGTAAAATAGGCCAAGAAGCTAAATTAGCTTGGGAAGAAAACCCACAAGACAGACCTGATTGGGAAGAAGTAAAGAAAGAAATCTCTACCCATGAGTTTAAAGCATATAAGAAAAAAGATTTCTGTAAGCGTTATTCTACACACAAACTATGCTCAGACTAATATTCATCTTATTGTTTAGCACTTCAGTGCAAGCAACAGATCCTACGTTCACTGTAGGCACTGATCCTATTATTGATATAACAAGTACAGGCACAGGTCTTAGCTTAGGCGATGATCAAATGTCTGGGATGAAAAATATTGGTTTTGATTTTACCTTCTATGATCAGACTTTCTCTCAAGTAAATATATCTATGAACGGTTTCTTTACCTTTCAGTCAAACTTTTCTGTACCTAGATCAAGAAATTACTTATCCGAAACACTACCTGCTACTTCATTCAATTACTCTGTATTTCCTGCATGGTCGGATTATATTAGAAGATCTAGTGGCAACCAATCTCCCTATATAAAAACATTTGGACAAACATCAGATACGGATCAATATTTTGTTATTATGTGGGACAATGTTTCTGAATATAGTAACGGATTAAAAAGCACTTTCCAGGCTATATTATATGAAACAACTAATGAAATATCTTTTCGCTATGATGAGCTTCGTATTCAGAATCACGATTTGACAATAGGCTTGCAAGGCAACAACGAAGCCGTGACGTATTTAAGGTATGAAGACACCAATAGCACAACCTACAGTGAGACTGATGATTTTAGTTTAACTACAGCAGAAGTTGTAGATGAATCATTTAGTAATTTATCTTCTGAGTGTTTAGTTGATTCTGATTACTCAGAGCTTTGTGATGTTTATGATTTAAGTTTTGATGTAGAAGAAGATGAAGATTATTATTTACAGGGCTCAGGGGTTTCTGATGCCATGTTGTTAGGATATGATGATGAGGAGGATTTTTATGGGTTCAATACTGAAGAAGTTTATACAGGAACATCTGTTTTTTCTGCGGTTACTGATAGCAGGGATGGTGGCGGTACTTACTATGATGACATTGGTAGCATTAGCTATTTTGAGTATGATACAAGGGATGTAATAGAAAATGAAGACACTTTTGATAATTTTGATATACTTGATTTTGGGGATTATACTTTGGATAATAGTGAGGAAGGAACACTAGCTTTTATAGAAATAGATTTAGATGTGTTACCACTACCAGATACACTACCTGACATAAGACTAACTGAAGACGAGTTTGTAGAGTTTGCTCAACATATGGATGAACATTTTGATTTTGAAGATGAAATGGATGGAGAAACATGGGATGAGCAGTTTGAAAACTTTGAAGAACCTATTGAAGAAGAAATAGAACAAAGAGAAGAACTAGAGGAGCAGTATGAAGAAGAAATATTAGAAGAAGAGGAAGAAGCATTAGATGAAGCTATTGATGAGATAAGCCCAGAAGAAGTGGAAGAAGGTAATCCGGAAAGGTCTGAAAGAAGAAGACAACTAGTAAGAAACAACATTAATGCTACAAATAGAACAACTTCAAATATAGTGAACTCTAGTATATCTGCAGGACAATCTTCACAAAATGTGAACTCAGGTGGTAGCTCTTCTAGTGCTGTTGTATCATCAAGTGGTGGAGGTGTTTCTACATCTAACTCCCCTAGTATATCTGCTCAAATATCTGCAGCACAAGTACAAACTAATACAGTACTACAATCTATAGAAGTTATACCTATGCCTTCAATGGACAATACACCTTCTGTTGCTATGGCAGAAGTCCAGGTAACCACTATGGAAAATCAAATACAAAGTGTTACATCATCTGTAATGACATCATCAGAAGCAGATCAAATAGCAGAAGAAGTAGTTGCTAGTAACATAAGACAACAACAAGAAAATTCCCAGGCTCAACAAGAAGAGTCTGGTGAGTATGATTCTCAAGGCCAAACTAATTTAATTGCCTTTATGAATTATGTACCAAACTTTAATAGTTATTCGGCTGTTACTATACCAGATCAAGCAAACTGGTATCAGCCTACTCAGATATATGCAGACGCTGTGTTGAGGGACAATGGTAATGCATATGGAGAACTAGTTAATACTAGTATGAGTACTTTGTACGATGTGATGCAATCACAACCTGTACAATTATTTATAGATAGGAGATAGTTATGAAAAACATATTACCAAAACTTCAACAGTATATAACCATAGTGGGGGTGATCACCGCAATAGGTGGAGGCTTCTACACCTGGGGACAATTTAATTTACGACTTGATAATATTGAAAAGAAAAAAATTAAGACTGTAAATATTGCACCACTGAATGAGTCCATAGCTGAATTATCAACACAAGTAGAAGGTCTTGAAAAAAGATTAGATAGGCTTGAAGGAAGGTTTGATAAAATAGGTAACAATGATAACCCTTTAGCTAATTAATTTATATTGTAAATAGTATCTATGGATATAATTAATTTGATTAATAGTATAAAATGAGTATAACTGTCCTCAACACATAAGGAGGCAGTCGTGCAGTATTTTATAGGGTTAAGTTCAATATTTACTCTTATAACATGCATATTAAGGGTAATATAAAAATTTTAGCATGTTTTTGAAAAAAAAGATCTCATAAATGAGTTCTAAGAGGGTTTTGATACCTTCCTAATAGTAAAGCTCCCAAAAGAACTAATTTGTCTCAGGGAGCTTCTATGAGGCTTACAGAGGATTTAGGGGTTTTTTAAGGTTTATTTCTTGTTTCCAACGTATAAACCGAACCAAGCAGCTCCTGCACCCACAATTACTGATACAAAAGCTGATTGAGCATTAGTTGGATCAGGTAAAGTCATAAACCACATACTAGTTTTATAAAACATTACTCCATACAAACTAATTAATAGACGAGGGAACACTCTCCACTTGTCAAATCCTTCGGCATTATTATACCAGGACTTTTTTTCTACTTGTACTACTTTAATTTCTTCTGCCATTTATTTCTCCTTATGCAAATCCTGCCATATCACGAATCTTTTGTTTAACTTTTTCTTCTCTAGCTATCTCTAGCTTGGCACGATCATCTCTTTCTTTTTTAGTACTATGTGCATACACCTGTTCAAAGAATGAAGTGTCATGACTATTAAAAGCATCATAAAATTCATCTACAGTAAGTTCATATGATGTTAAACTTTTTAAATTAAATAAATATACTATAGACATTATTTACTCCTTGCTTTGAATAAGCGATTCCCAAACCAGAAGCTAATAATGGCAGCAAAGATGGTTTTTGATTCCTCATCCCAGGCAGCTAATATAGCAGGTAGTAACTCTTCTCCACCTTGCATAGCTAACATTACATAAGTAATTTTAACAAATGCAAATATACTAAAAAAAGCATATGTTATAACCGGTCTTACTGACGCTTGTAAAGCAGACACAAATGTAGATTTGTTTGCTTGAGCCAATGACTCAGCATGTTTATACAAACCTTTTACTTCTTCTATGTCTGCTTCTGCATCTAGTTCTTTTAATTTTAGTTTACTTAATTCTGAAGCGTATTTAGCTTTCGCTTCCAACATAAGTAGTTCTTGTTTATTGGCTTGTTTCTTTTCAAAGAATCCTAATACAGAGGGAAGAAAAGAAGTTCCGAAGCCGAGAACTGATCCAAGTAACGACAGCATTACTCAGCCTTTTCGTTAATTTTAACAGCTTGTAGACCTCTAAGTTCTTCCATTAGTTGAAAGACACTTTTATAGTCTAGCTGTCCTAAAACATTAACAACTTTATTTAAAGTTTCTAAAGTTATTACATATGTTTGAGGCACTTCAGGTTTTTCTTCCTGCTCAAATGCTTCATTTACATCTGGGGTAGACGGATCATCTGCAATAAATTTTCCATCTTCTGTACGTGCACGTTTTTTTGTCATTTTATTCTCCATCAAAGTTAATATCAAAATCAAGATGAGGTAAATCCTCTTCTTCGTGAATACTTTTCTTCTTTATATCTATACTGTCAAAAACAAATCCTGCAGTTCTTAGTATAGTATCTAGATGAAATACTACGTCTTCTAGATTAGAGCACGCAAAAGTGTAACGTGCATTAAAGTCATAAGATGTACCTGTGTCATCTTTTATTTTTATTTCAAAGTGTGTCATTATGTTATATCCACTATTTCACAAGAATCAGCAGTACAAGCCAACTCTTGGCCTCCTCGTGTGCTGTCTTCTTTTTCTAACTCAGAAAGATCTTGCCAATTAATATTCTTAGGCATTCTCTTTTTAAGATCAAGGTATTCTTTTTTAGTGCATTCCTGGTAAGGAGCTTGTTTGTAAGTATGATCTGAATGAGGTAAGAAAGATATTCCTGCAACATCATTAAAGTTTTCATACACCCATGCACCTACATCAAGCCATTCGTCTTCTTTTACAGTTATTGTAACAGAGGGTTTATGTTCACACCAATTTTTTTGATATTTAAGCCACAAGTTTAATTGTTCTAAAGCACTAGTATCGTTACGTGTAACTGCTTTTTTAGGAGACTTTACAGGGAAACTAAAAACTACAGTGCTATCTGGTTGCATAATATCATCTTCTACAGGCACACCTGCTGATTGCATAAACTGTGTTAAAGGATCTTTTTTATCTCCTCTAACAGTTCTAATGTAATACTCAGAATGCCTAGCATGAATACCAGAAGCAGAGTCTACTAACTGAGATACAGTTCCAGAGGGTTTTACACAAGTAATAGCAGTTGATTGGGGTATACCTAATTGTTCTGATAATCTTAGATTTGTATCAACAGCTACTTGTTTTAGTTGTAAAAGTAGATCAGATAAGTATCCTGCAGATGCAGTATTTAATAATTCATTATCCATAATACCTGTAAGAGAAACACCAAGAAGTCTTTCTTCTTCTGTATTGTCTCTCCATATCTTTCTAAGGTATTTTAAATCTGTTAAAGTAGATTGTATTGTACCAAGTATGGTAGCTAATTCTATCTTTCTTTCTAAATCTTTTATAGTATCATCTGATCTTACAACTACTTCTGTAAGATTACAAAACTGATATGGTCTTAGTATAATCTCAGAGCATGGATTAGTACCAAAATCATAGTCTGCATTTCTTCTACCATTCTCTAATGACTTTTCTACAGCAGACTGTCTGTTGTATATACCACGTTCACCTGATTTAGAATTATATAATGTAAGCCATTCTTTCATAAAGATACCTATAGGTGGTTTTTCTTTATAACATACAGAGTTATTAGCTAATGCTCTTTGACCTTCATTATTCCACCACTCACCAGATTTAGCTAAAGCCATTTCCTGGTCTTGTAAATCAGATAGACTAATAAGTGCAGAACGTCTTACCCCACCTACTACTACAACTGAACCTATCTTACACATAATGTCATGGCATTCTATAGATTTTAATTTTCTTCCTGCTGCACCTTTAAATATATTTACAGTAAATCTAAACAGATCATCTAAAGGATCAGGACCACTTGATCTACCGCCAAATGTTTTTAGTCTTGCACCTGCAGGTCTTAGTTTAGATAAATCCCAACTAGGTATCTGACCAGAATATAATAAATGAATTAATTCTTTATAGCCTTTAGCCCATCCTGTTTTGCTGTCACCGACTACAATAGTTGTTTCACTATCTTCAAAAGATTCGTTAACTGTTGGTAATTGTTTAGTATACTTTCTTTCTACAGAAAAACCTACACCTGTTCCACACATAAGTATGTATAAGCATTCATCGAAAGATCTAACACTATCTACAGGAAGATAAGAACAGTTATATGCAGCTACATGACATCTTTCTAAAGCAACACCTGCTGTCATTAATGCTCTCATAGAAGGCATAATCTCTAGATTAAGAACAGCATCTTGCAATTCTTTTCTTTTTTCTACAGACAAACTAAAGTTATTATTTTCTTTAGTATGTTTTTCTAGATAATTAAAATATCTATTAACTGTTTCTTCCCAGGTTTCTCTTCTGTTTTCTTCTTCAATCCATCTAGCATATCTAGAAACATGAATAAAGCTTTGATAATCTGTGGGTAAACTTACACTATTGCTTTTTGTTAAATCATATACTCCCATTCTTCTTTCCTTTTAATTTATTTTTGTTATCAAAATAGGCTGTGTTCCAACCTCGTAGCCATTCCTTATGGCGTACATTATTTTCTCCATAAGGGTTTTTTAATACTCCTCGTGAAAAAGCTCTAAAGCCCTCATCGAACTGAATACGAAGGGGAGGCCATTGTCCTTTTCGAGGTCTTGATCTTTTCGACTTCGATCCCTTCGATGTCGTAGAACGAGTCTCGTATGATCTGTTCGATCTCATCTCTTACATCTCCGTCTATAGGTAGTGGGTATTCTTCTGGGTTAATCTCTAAACTAATCGTTAAATTTAATCTCATCTTTTAAGTCTGCATCCAAACGGACAATGCCTATTAGCTTGTCCAAATACCAACGTGCTTTTTGTAAATCTTCTAAAGCACGATCCTTATAGGTATATCTCCAAATGTATTTTAAGATTGCTCCCTTTAAATACCCTCGAAATTCTTTTTCTCCCATAGACGCTTCGATAGCTTCTATAGCTTCTACTTTACCATTGTTATAATGAGAAGGATAATTTACTGGATCATCTTTTTTAGTCATCATTACCCCATTGATTAAAATAAATTACGTTATCTTTTTTTACTACTTTTTCTTTTTTTTCTGTAGGTTCTTTAATAAGTTTATAGAAATATGCAGCATACTCAACAATTTCTTCATTATCTCCACAGTAACTAAAACCAACCATAGCACGAGCAAGATCACTAACTGCATCAACCATACCATAAGAGTCATCATGTTTTTTAGGAAAATGTATATTTGTTGAGTGATTCCAATCTCCTTCTGCACTCTTGCGAGGTCTTAATAATATTACTACTTCTTCGTCATCAACTTCAAGTATTCTTTTCATCTACAACCTCATCTTCATTCGTGTAATAGAACCATCTTGGCTCTCTGGCTGAGGATGCTTCTTGAGGTTTGTATTCTAAATTAGGCCAACAGCTAAATTTATAATCACACCAATAGCATTCTTCACCTAAAACTCTTTTACCTGTAGGTACTTTACGAAACTTTTCTTCTATAGAGTCAAAGCATCTTTTAAAAGGTACATCAGATTCTAGTTTTTTTACTTTATCTAAAGCTTGATCTACAGTTTCTTGTACTTCTTCTTCGGTAGACTCATCATCCAGGTAAGATATTTCTCCGCTAGACTTATTAACTGCCCACCAACCACCAACTTTTTTCTTAGCTCCTTTAGAGTAAAGATGTAGTTGTGTAAGATAGCCGAAACTATCGTGAGACTTTAATCCTTCAAAGCTTAAAAACTTATTTCTAAAAGCCCAGGGACTACAAGATTTAATATCATCTACTTTATCATCTACATATAAATCAGTTTCACCTGTTAAGTTTTCAGTAATCTCTATGCTGTTACCTTCCTTATAATCAACTCCAGATGATTTTAATATAGCTTTTAGTATAGCTTCTATTGCATCACCAAATGTAACAATCATTTTAAAAGTATAAGGTTTATCTTCTGCTCTTGCTCCTGCTTTCGCTAATTGCAGTTGACATAAAGGTTTTCCTAAATTAGAAGGTCTTGGTTTAAAAGAAAAATCTTGAGGAGTAAATTGTTTTTTAAGAGCCTGCTTAAAATCTTCGGCAGCTTGATCAATTATCTCCTCAGACATTGATACCTCTCCTCTATTAGCAGACTCAAGGTAAGCTATTACTCTAGCTAAATTATCATTCATTATTCAGGTAACGTATCAGTAACTTCAATAAAATCGTTATCAATAACTTTAGCGTCTATATCACTTGTGTAACGCTTTGCTTCATAAGATCTAGCACGAATGTTATCATTGTGTCCTGTGACATATGTTAAGAAAGCTCTATTAACTTCCATGTCAGCATCTGTAAAAGGCACAGCTTCAGAAGTAATAGTAGGTGTCACTACATACCAAGATATAGCACCAGATTGTTCTAGTTTAAAGTTAAGTTTTACTTCATGTTTAAAAGGCATCTTCTTAGTTTTATAAAATTGAGACATAACATCTCCAAAGTTTTTATACGTTCCTCTATTAGATATCTGAAACATAATAGGAAGATTATCAAAGCTTACAGGATCTTTACCTTCTCCTACAAAACCTTTTTCTACTCGAAGTAAACCAAATACTACACGATATCTTTTAGCACCTCTCCACCAATTCTTACGATCTTCTGAAAGGTTATCCCAATCTTCTACTTTAAATTTACCACAATTTACACCACCCTCTTCATCAAGAGCTTCTTCACTAGGATGTTTAACAAATACAGATTTATTAACATAACGGCCTTTTAAATCATTACCATCTTTGTCTTGCCAGGTAGCATTCTCATCATACCTTTGATAGAAAAATCTTTGTTGAAATATTCTTATATATGCGTCTTCAGCATATACAACACCATGCTCTGGATGATATACTTTTATAGTACCATCAGGTATCTTGTTGCCTTCTGCATCTCTTGCTTTATTATTTACAGTTACACGAGGAAATCCTGGTGCATTTGCAGCAGACTGTTCTGCTTCGTTTACAAAACCAAACTCTCCGGCTATTTGATCGTAAGGTAAATTATCTATATCTTTTATTGTTAGTGCATTCTCTGTCATGCTATTCTCCTGTCTATATTGTTGTCTGTTATATCCAAATTCGTTAGTTTGTCAACATCTATTTCAGTCATTTCAAACCAATCATCACCTATTTTTAACTCTACTTCCATAGGTACATCTAAGGTTAAATTAAATATTTTATCCATTGCAGGTCCAACACCCATCATAGCTTTATAAATAAGCTTAGGCACTATTTCTAATTCATCTGGATGTATATCAATTACTATAGAATCATGTACTGTGTTTATAAATTTACTCTTTAAATTCATAGACTTAGTGATGTTATTGTAAAGCACACAAGATAGAGGTACAAGGTCAGCAGTTGCTCCACTTTGTACAGGATAATTTTTTATCTTGGTTGCCTCAGTAACACCATTACGTAATCGTTTAACTTCTGGAAAAGCAAATTGTCTACCTGTTATAGTAGTAATTTTTTTATGTAGCATAACTTCTTCTTGAAGATCGGCATGCCATTTAGCTATACCACTATACTTTTTCATAAACGATTTGTTGTATTCCATTTCAGCGGCAGATCCTTTTACACCACCATATAAAGGTCTAAATGTTCTAGCCTTAGCATCTTGTCTTGAAGTCTTTTGACCTGCTTGTGTAAGAACCTTAGAGGTGTAAGCATGTACATCAAAGCCTTCATCTATTTCTTTACGACCTGTAGCATCATCACTCATCCATACAGCTATTCTAAATTCTAGTTGACCAAAGTCAGCTTCTAATATTTTACCACCAGGAAAACGAGATACCACTGCTTTTCTCACTGTAGCTGTACCGCCACGAGGTAAGTTTTGGAAGTTAGGATTAGATGAAGATAGTCTACCTGTGCCTGTCCTTACTTGAGATACCTGGGGATGAAGAATACCATTGATTACATTCTTGCGAATACCTTTGCAAAACGAATTGATATAAGTATCTAGTGCATTAATACGTTGCATATTAGTTAAAAACTGATGAGCAACTTCTAGGTTGTGCTGTTTAGCAATGACTGCCAAGCCTGCTAACGTAGTTTTATCTGTTGCAAAACCATGTGACATAACTTGTTGCACATGTGTTGGTGAAAATTTAAAGCCTGCTACATCCGAGGTGGCATCATAAACATAGCCAGTACCAATGCAATGCTTACACATAGGCTGAATTTTGTATGGAGATCCATCTTTCTTTACCTTATATTGTTTTCCTGTCCCTTTACATTCAGGACATTTTCTTACAGTTGTTTTACTTACAATCTTAGTCTGTTTTTTAACTTGCTTTTGAAACTCTTGTTTAGGCATCCTAGGGCGATACTTTTTTTTACCACTAGCTGTAGTACCTATATTAAAAGTCTCAGCCCAAAGCTCTTTATCTACAACACTTCTAGACCATATAATTTCAGAAAGCTGCTCAGGTGATGATAGATTGTAAGGCCTATCTCCCATGACACATTTAATTATCTTTGTATTTTGAATAGCCTTCTCTTTTCTTTCCTGCTCGTAATCAGACTGTACCTTATCAAGTATATCCATATTAATACATATACCATTACGTTCTATATCAATAAGCACATCAGTCATATCATTAGTTAACTCAACAATATTTTTCATACTACAATGATCATCATCCTGGAGCATCTTATATTGGGTAGTAAACAAATCACCACAAGAAAGTAAATCATATAAATTATATTCTTCTACAATGTCTTTAGGTATTGCTTCAAAGCCTGTACCACTTTTAAATAATTCTTCTACTAATTCTGATTTCTTTTCAGTTACTCCCCAACGCTTACAAGATTCAGATAAAGATAGAGCAATCTTTTGACCACGAGCATACAAGTATTCAACAATCATTGTGTCCCACAATTTTCCATCGTATGTGAAACCACATTCTCTAAGCCAGGACAAATCAAATTTTACATTGTGTGCAATAAGTAGTGTAGTCTTATCTAGAATATCTTGTAATTCTTTATGAGACTTTTTTATATCTATGTTTGGTAATTCATTGTGATTAAACCAAATAACTTTTTTTTTATCAGGTTCGTCTACAGGCATAACGCCAACACATACCATATAGTTATCTGGTTTATAAGGGGAGGGACTTTTGTTTGTTACTGTTGTTTCTATATCTAATACTAATTTCATTCTTTTACCTTATGTGTGGAAGGCAGGCAGTAAAATAGGAATAAAAACCACCTACCTTCCGAGTCATCGGATAGAGGACTAAAGCTTGATCTGAGCCTGCTTTAAAGCATGTTCAAGTTTCTTAACTGTGTGCAGACAATCTTCTATGTATAGATTTTTCTCCTTGGCATTAAGAGGCGAAACTACCGTGAAGATCTCATCTATAATGTCTACGACTTCGTGACCAGAAAAGTTACTTAAACCACTAACAACATTACTCCATACAGCAACACTGCTTAAAGGCTTAGACTTAGCTTCTATTGTAATATCAGCCTGTTCTCCGACAATGTCAACTTTCTGCTCAGGTATTTCTGGTGAAGAAGGCGGCAGGATAAGACCGTCATCATTATCTTCAAACACAGAAAACTCTGCTAGAGCATCATCGTTGACGTTTAAGTCTTCGATACAAGGTAAGTTATTGGGGGGGACAGTACCTTCATCTAGACTTAAATCATTTTGTGGTTCTTCGATAACCACTTTTGTTTTACGTAATCTTTTTAAAGCTTCTGAAATAGATTTAACATTATCAGTTTCAACCCATTCCATAACTTGTTCTTTAGCAACTGCAATCTTTCTGTAGTTGTGTGCCATTTGCCTACTAAATGGTAAGTTTTCTGTAACCCAAAACTTCCATCTAATACCATTCAAACTACAATGATCTTGTGCTTCAATAAGTAAGTCACCAATTTCAATAGCAGTTACTAATGTGTTTCTAACCAGAACTTTCATAGTCATAGCTTTTTCTTCTATTTCTTTTCCATATGCATTAAGCACAGGATCTACCTTTATAGGTAATGGTTGATTCATAATTTCCTCCTAATCTCTGAACCGTGCAGTGTCTGAATCGACAACGCATACCCAACGATCTTGAACACCATTAATTTTATTCTTAACAACATTTACCCATCGTTGGTTAGTGTCACCCTCTTCAATATTTTCTTTACCAAAGAGGACTATTAAATCAGCTTCACCTGCTTTACCTGTTTTAGAACCAGACATCATACCATAATGCAGCATTGTCTTACCTTCAGCATCAGCAGATAACTGATTAAACCCTAAGAATACACAATCATATCTTTTAGCAATAGATCTTGCTTGACCATACAATTCTGTTAAACGTAAATCTTCACGAGCAAATGAGCCTGACAAAGGTACTTTATCAAGTATATCAACACAAACGATATCAGGTTTTTCCTGCTCTATTTTCATTTCAATCTGACCAAGTGTCATTTGATCACCATCAAGTACGATTAGGTTGTCACCAACTTTCTTCCATACTTCTTTTAACTTTTCATTTTTACCTTTTAACTCACGAGTTACAATACCAGATGCAGCAGATAGCATTCTATGTGTGTGTCGCTTTGGTAGTTCTTCATTTGTAATACACAATACTTTAGCACCTTGATCAAGGAATCCTCCTGGACCTGCAACAGAGTAATGCCAGAACATGGATTTACCTACATTAGGCCTAGCACCACATATAGCTAACATTCCTCTTTCAATACCAGGTACTCTTGCATCTAGGGAGGGTAAATTAAATGAGAAAGAGTACCCTTCATCCATACCACTTAATAATGAATCGACATCTAAATTCAGTTGTCTTTTATCACTAGTATCTGTAGAGGCATGAATATCTTTTAATTCTTCTAATCTTCTTATTACAGGATAAGGATCATAATGCTCACCCTGTACAATCTTAATTGCTTCTTGAGCTACTTCTCTAGCTGACTGTTGTATAGATAGTTTACGAACCATATCTCTAGCTACATCTACACCAATGTCTTCTACTTTCGATAAAGCATTAAAGGTAGCTTGTACCTGGGCAGACTTAGCTGAAGAAAGATCTGGATGAGATGCAAGATAATGCTTCTCTACTTCTGTTATGGTTAAATCTCTATCGTAAGAGTCGTAAGCTGAATAGATAGCATCTTTAATCGCTTTTGTTCCATTCAAGAATACACTATCTGATACATCTTTTACTTCTCTAGCAAAAGTTCTATCGGTTACAATCTTCTTTAGAAGTTCTCTATATACATCTGTTGTACTCATATCCTATTATCCTATTTGTAATTCATTCATTGCTTGTTCTTTGTTAAAATATTTTAAATCGTCTCTAATTAATGCGATTCTACAATTCGTGTATACACTTAAAGTCTTTTGGATGTCAAATGATTTCGCATAAGCATCTGGATCAAGTGCAACAACTAGTGTCTCATATTTTTTTAAAATATCCACATAGTTATCCAACAATGATGTTCCTAATAAAGCAATGCCTGTACAAAAAGGTGCAACTGTAGTTGCTGATGTAGCATCTTCTACAATTACTCCTGTTGTGCCACTGCCGATTATAAAAGGGTGTGCAGCATTATCATATCTATACCACTTAGGTTGTTGTCTAGAGTTCAATGCTCTACCCACTGCTCCTACTACTTCGCCTTCATGCACAATGGTAAATACTGCTCTATGCATTTTAACATCATAGTAAAATCTATCTTTATCTAATAAATAACCTTCTAAGCAATTAAACTTTTCCAGGTAATTCATAGTTTCTTTAGAACGATTAGCTTCAATGAAGTATTCTGGTAACACAAAAGGTAGCTTCTCATCATTTATGTCAAATGTATTTGACACAATTCGTGATAAGTCTTCTACACTTAAATCCTCTTCAGTATTACCTTTAGCTTTACATGAAGCACTAAAACAATTCCACAATAAAAAACCCCTCCGTTTGGTTACCGAAAGGGTTTTAGTATGTCCACAGAAGATACAATCTATTCTTTTGTTTGTACCTTCATCTAAATCTAGTTCTTTAATTCTTTCTAATTGATTATATAATCCATTTTGCATATCTATTTGGGGTAGGTTTTATATATACCCCCTCTACCACGTTGGTAGTAGTTATATCTATGAAATTAGATCTGTCAACTAAATTTTGAAATTTTATTATTTGCAAGGCTAATGTTTCGCATTGAAGTATTTATATGTTCTAAACATTCTAATTCAATTTTGCCTTCTAATTCATCTGAGTACACAAGCTTACTTTGTATAGACTCCATATCTTTAAATACTCTTCTGAGATCATTTAATATATTTTCCATTTTATTCTCCTTCTATATCTATCTCACTGGTGTAATGTTTTTGTACACCTCTTCTTGTAGTTTTACCATGAACAAGTTGTATCGTAATGTCCTCTCCTACCAGAGACAACCCTGAACAATATATTACGAATACTAAATTAGTTATAATAGCTTTTCATATATTCGACACAACAAACCCCATAAAAAAACATGGCAACTAAGTTTTATTTTAATTGCCATGCCTACACATATAAGGATGTTCTTACATATATACGTAAACTTTTTGTAAAAACAATCTTGACATTACGATTTTTATTCTAGCAAACACTAGTAACTGCACTTGCTAAATTAGACTTATAGGCCATGATGTACATCACAAACATTATTAAAAACAATACCTTACCTATAATATTAACTATCTCCATTATCAATCTCCCTTTTCTCTTTTTTTCTGTTATACTTCTTTTTATTAGAAACTACCCTAGTATACGTATTTTGTTTCTCTCTTATTACCCTGGGTTTACTAATTTCTTTTTTCATTTTACCAATGCCTAAGCACTCCTGCTACTATAAAAAAACAAGTTGCCCAAGCTACAAACTTTTCAATTAATTTTAT